>Ga0228535_1000163_pt1 | contig 217254 bp, 157 predicted proteins | sample SJ1metagenome_FD_168457 | JGI IMG/M metagenome (GOLD analysis project Ga0228535, IMG submission 168457) | Enriched culture of PCE-dechlorinating microbial communities from Ithaca, New York, USA - SJ1 | ecosystem: Engineered > Modeled > Simulated communities (microbial... > Unclassified... | reverse complement strand
CGGGGCGTGAAGTTCGTGGACGGAATCAAGGAGATCGCCGCTTGAACGGACGTCCTTCTGTGTTCATCCAAGACCGACAGAGAAGGCGTCAGCCAGAAATCTCATCCACAACATTTGACAATATCTCATTGATTGCCCATGATCTCTCCAGCAGGAGCATTCCAAGACTCGGGGGTGAGGTGATATAGGAACGACCTCCTGCTGGTCCGATTAATGATAGACACGGTCTGGGTCACGTTATCGCAGTTAGGATATATGCGCACTGTGTAGCCGCCTATGTATTGTGCGGTTGGATTGAAGCCGGACTCCCAGATTCCTTTGAGCCCGAAATCATACCCGTGACTAAAGGGCTCGGAGGCACGGAATGTTCCTGGGGTACGGTTGTATTCAAAGCGAGCCTCGCGAACCCCAGCATGATCCATCATGGCTTGTGTGCGAGGAGAATTGGGCCCGTAGACATATTTCTCTGGGGCGTGCCCGATGAACCACTCACGGAATAAATTATAGTCATCACCCCAAGTTGCGCCTTGACAACCAATAGTTGGTCCATCATCAAACATGAGATCGAGATCGCCGGTCATTTCAGCTTGCGAGCATCTTTCGTGGAACTGTAAATAGCGCCGCATTTGGGAGTGCACGCTTTCTTCGTCGCGGGAAAAGATACTACCAAAATCCGATGGGATACCACGAAGATCCGATGGACTCAGGAGACCCGCTCCTCCCTCGTTCTTCTGTATCTCCCCGTAGTGCTCCTCGCCCAGAGTCGCTTCGGCACCCGGACGTGGATCCAATTGGCATGCGGACCATATGGCAATTCCTAGATTGACTGCATCCATGACCGTAAAATGCCAGTCGCCAGATACAAGACCATTCACCCCGTACGATGCTGCGAAACCCGCCACAGCTCCAGCCACTGATCCGGCAATGGCGGATCCTGTGCCGGCTACCACCATCTGCCCGATGGCTGCAGCGATGCCAAAGGAAATGGCCGCTGTCGCAACCGCGATGATGACACCCTTTACGATGTCGCCGAAGTTCCCGCCCTGGGCCGCAGTCATGGCCGCATTGATGGAGATCATCGCCCATAGCCACGGGCTTTGACCGGTGGGATCAGTGAACTTCAGCGGATTGTTGTAGACGTAGGCGTAGCGGTTGTAGGCTTGGGAGAACTCGGGATCGGGGATCGTGGAGTCCGCCTGGATGAAGCGGGCGAGTTCGGGGTCGTAGTACCTGGCGCCGTAGTAGTAGAGGCCCGTGTCTTCGTCCAGGGTTTGGCCTGTGTAGCGGCTGGAGACGCTGAAGGCCAGCGTGTTGTTCTTGTAGTTCTCCTTGCCGAAGGGGGTGTAGCCGTACTGCTGGACGACGTCGCCGTCGCGGTCGGTCATGAGCTGGGAGGAGCCCAGGTGGTCCGGATGGTAGTAATAGAACACCGGATCGTAGACCGGCGTGCTTCTGATGGACGAAGTTGTAGCTCACCTGGTCCACGATACCGCCGAGGTTGTACTCGATGTGGGTCAACCACAGCGTGGGGTCGGTGTTCGGCGCCGTGGAGGCCAGGACATCCGTGAGTCGGAAGAACTGGTCGTAGACGTTCTCCGTCGCCAGGCCGGCCGGATCGATGGTGCGGACCGGCAAACCCGAGCGAATGTCGTACGTCGTGGAGGTTGCGAAGGTCCCTGTCTGCTTTGTGACCGGGAACATGCGATAGTGGCTGTCATACGTCGTGTCCGTCCGAATGCCGGCCTTGTCGATGGAGTAGCTGCGGTTGCCGTAGGTGTCGTAGCCGTATCGGATGTCAGGGGTACTGGGAACATACTGATTTACCGCACCATCGCGATTCTTGTCCAGCCAAGTCTGCTCGGACTGAACGCGTCCCAGGGTGTCGTAGGTGAAGACGATCTCCTTGAGCTTGGTGGAGCCTGCGCTGTCGGAGGTCGTCTTGGTGTTGGCGATCTTGTTCACGATCTCCGGACGGCCGCTGATCGTGGCGTAGCTGGTGTGGATGTACAGGTCGTCGGTCGTGGCCAGATTGGCCCAGGTGTGGTTGCGGACGTTGGTCGCGATTGCCGCGGCGGTCGAGCCGAGGTTCACTTCGCCCAGGTCGATGGACTTGAGGATGTTGCCGGTCTTGTTGGCGATGTCGTAAACGGACTGACGCACCTTGGCGCGATAGGTCGTAGGATAGGCGGTCGAGCCGGGCTCATAGGCGACGCCGGCGTACTCGAGCTTGGTGGTCTGCGAGACGTAGGCGTAGCGCCAGCCGCTGCCGGCGACGAGCTCCGCTTCTTCCACCTTGTTCGTGGTGACCGTGTAGAGCTTGCTGTCGCTGCCGTAGACCTCGACGCGATAAGGCATGCCCTTCTTGGCCACGGAAGTGGCGTCCTGGTACTCTCCGCCGTTGGGGTCGTCGTAGCCGCCGCCCTGGTGGAAGTAGGTGATGGACATTGCGCCGGCCGGGTCGGTCACTTTGACCTTGCCGAACCCGCGGAACTCGCGGGCCTGTCCGTCGAAGAGGCCTCGGGAGTACTCGTACGTGGTCGTGCTGCGGTTGCCCAGGCCGTCGTCGACGGTCAGAGTGGAAGCAGTCTGGACCGGGAAGCCCAGCCGGTGGATGCCATTGTGATCGCGGTTGTCGTACTGCGTGGAGGGTTTGTACGCGACCTCGACAGTGCCGCCGAGGGCTCCGTTGACCTTGCGCAGCAGATCCGGGATGGGGCCTTTGTTCAGTTGGACTCTGAAGACATCGACGACGGTGGGATCGCCGCCACTGGATTCGGTTTTCTCCTGCATGACTCGATCGACCAGACCATCGCCGTTGATATCGCACAGGGTGGCGACTTCGATCGTCGTGTCGGGATGATCGTCATCGTTGTCCGTTATGGAGAAACTCGGGCTCGACCAGAACGCCTCGTGCCCAAGCCCCTGGCTGGACACGCCCAACCATTCGATGGCGCTGTTGTCGACCTCGTGGGTGAAGCCCGTGCCCGTGTTGAGTTCGACTCGGAACACGCTGAACGGCGACGATACTTTCTGCATGACGCGGTCCGGGAGGCCATCGCCGTTGATGTCGAACATGCTCACGAAGGCCCTGGAGCAGGAGTCATCGCCGTCATGCACCTCGCTGTAACTGGCCTGGGGACTATTCCACGCCGGAGAGGTTTGCCCTTGACTGTTGAGCGGCCCCCCATTCGCGGGTGGTGAAATCGGTTCCGCCGCCTCCCTGGGTGGTCGTCCGCTCGAAACCGTATCCCGTGTTGAACTGCACTTTGAACACATTGTAGGGGGCCGCGGATTTCCGCATGACGCGGTCCGGCAGGCCGTCGCCGTTGAGATCCATCATCGTGACGAAAGTGTGCTGCGCAGCGCTTGCCGTCACTGCGTTCCACGCATTGGCGACATTCGAGGTTCCGGTATTGCCCTGAGAGTCGATCGGGCCCCAGGTGAGCGTGGTGTACTGCGTGCCGCCACCAGTGCCGCTGGTTCTCTCCAGCCCTGAACCTGTGTTCAACTGAACGCGGAAGAAGTTCTGGTTTGAGGCCGGGAGGAACCCGTATGTTGCGTAGCTCGCGGCATTGATTCCCTGCATTACGCGGTCAGGGAGACCGTCCCCATTGATGTCCAGAGTGGTCAGACGGGTGATATTGTAGTCGTCGTCATCCCACGTGCAGTTCAGACTGCTCCAATAGTATCCCTGGTTGTATTCGCCAAGTGGCAAGACGTTGTCATTGGCCGTGAAGCCTTGAAGATCCAGCGGACCCCACTGTTGCGTCGTGAAATCCGTCCCGCCGCCGGCGCCGGAGCCTGTACGTGCAAAGCCAAAGCCCGTGCCATACTGGACATGGAGATAGTTCAAGGCGTTTGATGGACTGTAGGATGCGGTATACGTCGTCTTGCGATGCATGACGCGATCCACGAATCCGTCGCCGTTGAGGTCGACAAGATCCGATATGCTTGGCAGGGCGTATCCGTAGTCCCAACCGTTTCCACCTGGAGGCTCAGATCGTTGCCCAGTTCGCCCGAGACCGGTTCAGCGCTGCCTTCGGGGGTATCGGTGAGCATTGCGTGGGTCTTTGCGGGCAGTTGCACGGAATACCCGGTTTCGACACGCATGAAGCCGCGGGCTTTGAGGCGGTATTCGTAGACCGTATTGGGGTCCAGGCCGACGTCGGTGTACGTGCGGTTGTCCTGCCAACCGCTGTCATGACTGCCGTTGGCGATTGTGACGTTCTGGAAGTAGTATTGGACTCCGCCGCTTGCATCCTGGGCTTCAGCGGCCAGCATGTGGATCGTGGAACGGCCTGTGGCATAGGGAACGGTAGCCCACTGCATTGGATTGGGAGTTGGCGCCTGGGCCGTGGACGAAGCGGCGTGCGGAGGAGATTTTCCGCTTTGAGCCAATAGCATGGAGGGGTGATCCGAGACACCGGCCACGGGTCACCCGCCAGGCGTGCGTGGCACGCCGTCCATGCTGCTGGCGAAAAGCGCAAAATCTCCCAGGCCCGCCCGCTTCGGGCGGGATCGAAGTACGCGAAAACCGGATGAGCCGCATTCTTAAGGTGAAATCCCGGCGCATTCATGGCGTCCTTGGAATTCGGCAAGGGATTGGGTCTCGCGCGGAGGCGACTGTGGCGAGTCTCCGATACCTCCGCTGGTACTCCGTCATGCGTCAACCGCACTCGTTGCTCTGTCGGCGGTTGGAGTTGTCACGGGGTTTGAGTGCCTCCTCTTGCCCAAGCACTGAGCGGATCCTGAACGAGCAACGAGTCCTTCTTGTGCTTGTTCAGGAAGAAGTTGGGATCGAAGGCGGGAGGCGTGCCGAGATCGTCGCCTCGGTCCGTGAAACGCGACCGCGTATAGATGTTGTCGTCTTCGAAAGAGCAGAAAGGTCTTCTGGCGAAATTGACGTGTCCGCCTAAGAACAGGACGTTCTGGCCGTCGTTCCGGTGAACGGTGGAGTTGGCGTACATCTGATCAGAGGTGCTGCCGGCCTTGCCATTGAACGTGCCTGGAAACGGCTTGGCTGAACGGCCGGGCGTCTCCATCCACAGATTGCGGTCGGCCGCGATGGCGAAGTTCGGCTCGTCGGCGCACGTCATGGCGAACGTTCTGAACGGGGTGTGATACGCGTAGCTGACCTTGCTCTGGGGTATGGCGCCGAAATCCCAGCAATCCAGCATCCTGGCCGGTCGGGGCGTCGCGGTCTCATTGCCTAGCACCCATTCCGTCGTGCCGACGTCCCCCGGGCAAACAAAAGAGCCCGGGATCACTTCTTGGTGCTTTATCAGCAGGAAGAGGCTGGCGGTGATGGATGCGTTGCCGCCCGTATTGTCGGCGGTCGTGACGCCGTAGGCGGCGTTGCGGTTGGCGGCGTTCCAGACGACCGGACCCCACGCGGCCGTCCGGGTTCCGGCACGGGGAAACTCGTCCCTGCAATCGCCTGCGTAGATCAACATGTGCTTGCCGATATTGGCCAAGTTGTTCGCGCAGGTCGTTCTGAACGTCAACTGTCTCCTGCGGGCCAGCGTCGGCATCAGAATGCCCATCGCAAGAGCGAGGACCGCGAGGACAATCAACAGATCGACCAGGGTGAAACCTCTCCTTCTCATGCTGCTCGCTCCTCTCTGTTCACACAGGCTCGCATACCGGCCGGCTCATCCCTCGAAAGTAGCACCATCGACGTAGCTGGGATTCCCCGGTGAACGGATCTGGATGCTTCTCTGGGAACAATTGTCGCGAGAGGGGACGAGGAAAGCAAGACCAAAGCGGGGCGCCCGTTTTGGAAATTCGAAATTCGAATCTCGAAATCCGAAACAAGCACGAATGGTCGAAACCTCAATGTCTCAAACGGAGACCCCGGCCAGCGGCAGCGTTTCGGTCATTTGTGCTTCGTGCTTTGGATTTGTTTCGGATTTCGACTTTCGTGCTTCGGATTTCCCCGTCCCCGGGCGTTTCGGATTTCGAGCTTCGTGCTTTCCCGGCGTCGTTTCGCGGCTGCGGTGGACGGCGGGCGGAGCGAGTGCTACAATGATAGTATGGTAACGACACGGGAACAGGCGTTGGAGATTGCGGCGAAGGTCCGGGCGGGACTGGAGAGGATCTATGGCTCGCGGCTGCGCGGCGTGTACCTCTACGGCTCGGCGGCTCGCGACGAACTCACCGAGGACAGCGACATTGATATCGCCGTGGTATTGGATCAGGTTGAGGATAGCTTTGCCGAGCATGAACGCGTCAGCGATCTGCGCTCGGACCTCAGCCTGGAATACGATACGCTCGTCAGCTTCCTGTTTGCCGGCGAGGAGGAAATGCGGATAGGGCGTTTCGCCGTCCATCGGTTCATTCAGGGAGAAGGGATTGCGGTGTGACCGAAGAGGTACGATTGCATCGGGATATCAAACGTCGTTCGCACCGGGAGATCATCGCAGTTTTCGGAGAGACTTTCGCGAAGCCGGGCATCGTCGATACCGGATTCCACAAGCGTCTTGCCAAGGTCTTCGATCTTCGCCAAGAGAGCGATTATCGGCCAGGGACGCGAGTCACTGAGGCTGTGGCGCGGGAGGTGCTGGACTGGGCGAAGGAGTTCGTCGCGACCTGCCGGAACCTGTGTGAATAGCCTCTTCACAGGGAGGGGTTCACCACGGTTGCCTGCTTTTTCAGGCCTTCATTTCAATCATCAGGTAGCCGGCTTCAGCGGGCGGTGGATGGCGACGGGGGTGCCGATCGGGGCGCTGCCTGGGAAGGCGGGGCGTACGCGGCGCGTCGAGGAGGGATAATCGCTTGACAAGCGAAAGAGACGTGCGTACAAGAAGGACAGTGTATCCGTTGTCGATCGACCGAATCACGGAATGGATGCTTTGTGAATCTTGTGCATCGCCAATCGACGGTTCGTCTTTCGAAGGAGGTCTGCCATGGGGCGTTCAGCGCACATCTGCCTGGTGATTACGATCCTCTCGTTGGTGTCAGTCTCGGTCGGGGCCGGCGCGGTCCGACTCAAGTCGATTGAACTGTGCACCGCCGTTGCCGGAGACGGTTTCACGGCCGTGAATGTGAGGGAAGAATTCGACGCAGATACCGCGGTGATTCACGGCGTCGCGAAAGTGGACGGGGCTCGGGCCAACTCCGTATTGAGGGGAGTCTGGGTCTCGATCGATGCGATCTCCGTTCCGAACCATGAGATCGACGGCGCACAGGTCAAGATTGCCAGAAGCGGCTCGGCATCCGGCCATTTCTCCCTGTCGCGGCCGACCAACGGCTGGCCGGCGGGCAACTACCGACTGGACGTCTACGTCGACGGCCAACTGCTCGGCTCGAAACGCTTCTCGGTTTCCCCGTCGGCCGGTGGCGAGATCGCTCAGGAACCAGCCGACGCCACCGCGCAAGACAAGCCGACCCAGGCTCCGACAGTCAAGGCGGGACGGACCCGGTCCCATCCGGCGGGATTCTCGTTCTGGTATCCGGCATCGTGGAACATCACCGAGCAGGACGGAATGCTGCAACTTGTTCCCGCCGGGGCCGCAGAGAGTCGCGAGGGTCCGCTCGAACTGTACTTTCTGGCGACGGAGGACATCTCGGGTCAGGACCTTGAGGGCCCGACTGATGAAAGCGTCATCGAGTACCTGGACGAACAGGTCAAGAGCCTTTCACCCGTCCTGGCGTATACGCGACAGCCCTCCGCCATCCAGACGGACGCCGGGAAGGGGGCGGTGCTGGTTTGGCAGGCGACCGCTCCTGACGGCCGCAGGATCGTGGCACGCGTGTTCGTGGTTTTCGTTCGCCGGACCGCGGTCATGCTGATCGCAATGGGTCTTCAGGAACGGATCGACGCACGAAATGCCGACCTCCAGGATCTGTTCAAGTCCATCACGACCGGCCAGGCCAAGCCGCCTGTCAGCACGGCGACGCCGACCGTCCGGCCGCCGGAATCCGCGTCGCCTGCGCCGGCGGTTCCCGCCGTGAAGCCGGAGGGGCCTGACGCGGGCGAGCAACTGCGGGCACTGGAAGCCGCCAGGCAAGCGGGGATCCTGACCGAACAGGAATACGCGGCCAAGAAGAAGGAGATCGAGGATCGACAGGCACAGTCCGTCGATCCGGCGGTCCGTCAGAAGCTGGAGGCCCTCGAATCCGCGTTTCGCGCCGGCATCTTGAGTGAGGAAGAGTACAGCCGCAAGAAGGGCCAGCTCCTGGGGACGCCTGCGGCGGAGGCAGCGGCGCAAGGCACGCCGACGCCTGGCGAAAGCGTGTCGCCCAAAGCGGGTGGCAAGACCTATCGGCATGCCATCGGCTTCACCTTCTGGTACCCTGGCGATTGGACGGTGAAGGAGCATGAGGAGATGCTTCAACTGATTCCGTCGAACCCGAGCACGACCGCCAACGGCGACCCGACGGAGGTGTACCTCATCATCGGGGACAACACCGTAACGGCCGAGGGCATCACCATCGCGGACGACCCTCGAGTCGTTCAGTTCATGGACCAGGCTGTCGCCCAGCTTGCCCCGTTCTTGCAGCGAAACGCCGCTCCCGCGACCCTTGTGACCGCCACCGGCAAAGGAGTTGTCATGAATTGGCAGGGCAACTCTCCCAGCGGCGGTCTCGTATGCGCCCGCGCCTACATCAGCATCATCAAAGACGCCGGGGTCTCTCTGGTTGCCCTCTGCCTCAAGGACAGACTCCAGGCGAGGGAAGCGGAACTCCAGCGAATCTTCACTTCCTTCGCGTTTGGCCAGGGACAGCGGGACCTCCAGTTGGCAGGCGCCTGGAACTTCCTTACGACCAACTCGCTGACAAACTGGTCGCCCTTCGAGACGGCCTATTCCCGTGCCCAGATGGCGTCCGACACGGAGGGCACGCTGGTCATTCAGCCGGACGGCGCCTGGACGCGGACATACCGAACGCACATGATCGCCGGCGCAGCGGGCGTCTGGCTGGAAAGCAAGGACACGAAAGAAAGCAAGGGCACCTGGTATGCGGGAAACGGGTCGCTCCACCTGATCTGGGACGACAAGTCCTGGCAGGAGTACAAGTACGAGATTCGCCAAACCCAGCAGGGCACTCGCCTGCTCCTGACCACCGAGGGTCGGGGGGAGCTTTGGGAACGCGCAAAGTAGCCTGCGCCGGCCACTGTCTCAACGGACCGATCGGCTCGACGCTGTTTGGAGGTTGCCGCTGGTCACCTCCTTGGGTTTCAGCGGGCAGTGGATTGTGAAGGTGGTGCCGGACTCGGCGGTGCTGGTGAAGGAGACCTGGCCCTTCAAGTATCGCTCGGTGAGCAGCTTGATGCTGTAGGTGCCCAGGCCTCGGCCTCGCCCTTTGGTCGAGAACGACCGCTGGAAGACCTGGAGCTGGACCTCTCGTTTCATTACGCCGGGGTTGTGGACCCAGAACTCGACCGAGTCGCTGGAAGTCCTGCATCCGATCGTGACGGTTTGGCTGGCGCGGCAGGCCTCCAGGGCGTTCTTCACCATGTTGCCCAGGACCCGGCCCAGCAGGGTCTTGTCGCTGACCACCGGGACGTCGTCGGCCTTCTCGTCCAGGCACAACGTACGGTCGTGGGCGACCGGGTGGCGGCTGTACATCGCGACGGTGTCCTGAAGCACTCGCAGCGAATCGACAGGCTCGGGCTTGAGGGTCAACTCGCCGCTCTCGGCCCGCAGGAGGATGCGCTGGGCGTCGATCTCGTCGATCAGCTCGCCGCAGAGGCGGTGGATCGTGTCGGCGTACTCCTCGACCTTGTCGGGCGTGCCCTTCTTGAGGAAATCCGCGTACCATGACAGGCCGTACGCGACGTTGTAGATGTCGTGCAGGAAGATGTGCTCAAGGGCCTGGCGGCGCTTTTCGTGGCTGATGTCGAGGAGGGCGCAGACCGTGAATTGCTCGTTGTCGATCTTGATGGGCGTGGTCCAGATCCTCAGTTCCAGGGCTTCGCCACTGTGCTGTCGGAGGACCCGGCACTCCCGCACGCTGCTTTCTCCCCGTTGACCGGCCAGGATGGCGTGCACCGCCCCGCAGAGAGTGCAGAACTCCGTCGTGCCGCAGCCGCCCTCGGATTCGAAGCCGTGGGTGCAGCCCAGCGCCTCGCCGGGACGCATGCCCAGCACGTCGCTGTTGGGCTGATCGGGCGGCATCAAGGTTGCGATCTGTTTGTTGACGAAGACGATCTGCCGATGCTCGTTGAGCACCATCAGAACGCAGGGCATCATATCGGGCAACATGCCCAGCAGCCTCTTGCCCGCGAAGAGTCGGGCCTGACGCGCGATTTCCTGGGCCGAGGAGCGTTCCCCCGGTGCGAATTGTGTCGGTATCTTCTTGTCGTCCATCAGCCGTGTCTATCCAAAGAGCCCTCCGTCCTGCCATTGCGGAGCGAAGCCTTCCACACCGCCTCCGAACTCCATTATGGCAGAATCAGGCGAGGGAATCAACCCTCAAATGGTCGCGTATCCGGAACATGTCCCCTCCAATTCTCAGGCATCGAACCCGGCGAAGCCGCAAGCGTAGACCCTCTCAGCAATAGAGGTACTGGTATGCGGATTTCGGTTTCCTGTCGGTTCTGGTTCGCGTCGGCGATTGTCGTATCCATCGCGGTCCTGGCGGCCTGCGCCGTTCCTTCCGCGGAGCCGGCCGTCCCCATCCCGCACCCGATCACGATGCTCCTGAGGGCACAGCGGGTGCATCGGGAACTGATGCTTCGCGACGAACAAGCGACGGTCGTCGCAGGACTGGTGGAAGAAGTGGAGTTGCCTCTGTGGCGGCTGCGCGATCTGGCGGCTCAAGAGCGAGACCTCGCGTCGGCCGCGATTCTGGACTCGTTTCGCATGAAGCTTCGTGGCGTTCTGGCAGGCTCCCAGCTCGATCGGCTGGACCAGCTTGTTCGCCAGGCTCAGGGCATGCGAGCCGTTCTGGAGCCTCGCGTGGCCGACGTCTTGAAGCTGACGGCCGGCCAGCGGGAGCAGGTCCGGGCGATTCTTCGCTCCCAGGGGCGCAGCGTCGCTCCCGTCGATGCCTCGCGTCGCGCGCAAGCCATCCTGAGTCCCGCGCAACGCAGCGTTCTGGCGTCGCTCGTCGGGCGGCCGTTCGACTTCTCCGGCCTGCGGCAGATCGCGTGCAAAGCCCCCGAGCTCGTTGGCGTGACGGAGTGGCTCAACTCGGAGCCTGTGACCCTGCGGCAACTGCGGGGCAAGGTGATCGTGGTCCACTTCTACGCCTTCGGCTGCATCAACTGCATCCGCAATCTCCCGCACTACAACGGGTGGTTCGACCGCTTCGGCCGGGACGAGGTGGCGATCGTCGGGATTCACCGGCCGGAAACGGACGCGGAACGGGACGTGGCGCAGGTCCGGCTTAAGATCGCGGAGGCGGGCATCCAGTATCCGGTCGCGGTGGACAACGAGAGCCGCAACTGGGACGCCTGGGCCAACCGCGTGTGGCCCAGCGTGTACCTGATCGACCGAAACGGTTTCGTTCGCTATTGGTGGTCCGGCGAACTGAACTGGCAGCAGGCCCAGGGCGAGTCGTGGATGCGGGCCCGGATCAGCGAGTTGATCGCAGAACCCGCGTCGAATCCCGAGGGACCCGCGAAGGAGTCACGCAGGCCTTCGGTCCAGGACGCGCTCGGACCCGCCGACAAGCTGCCTTAGTGATCCCGGCTCCAGCAGGATGACCTTGGCCTCGATGTCGAGGACCGCCTTGATGCGCGCGGCCATCTGGAGTCGCAGGCTCTCGAAGGCCTTGACCTCGTCGAGCGAGGGCAGGCTGCCGGAGATTTCCACGCGGACCTGGATCGTGTCGAGGCCGCCTTCCTGGTCGAGAATGATCTGGAAGTAGGGGCTGATGCCGTCGAAACCGCCGACGATCTCCTCGATCTGCGAGGGGAAGAAGCCGACGCCTCGGACGAGGATGAGGTCGTCGGTTCGGCCCATGATGCGCTCCATGCGGAGGAAGGTCCGGCCGCAGGGGCAGGGCTCGGGGTTCAGGCGGGTGATGTCCCCTGTGCGGTAGCGGATGAGCGGGAACCCCTCTTTCATGATCGTCGTGACGACCAGCTCGCCCTCGTGGCCCATGGGAACGGTCGCGAGGGTCTTGGGGTCGATGACCTCGACGATGAACTGGTCTTCGTTGATGTGCAGGCCGTGACGGAGGTGACATTCGCCGGCCACGCCGGGGCCGAGGATCTCGGTCGGGCCGTAGGTGTCGATCGAGGTGATTCGCAGGCGTTCTTCGAGCTGCCGACGGAGCGGATCGCTCCATCGTTCGCCTCCGAACAGGCCCAGTCGCAGGGACAGACGCTCCAGGGGGACCTGGGCTTCACCGAGGCTGACCGCGATGTTCAATGCATGGCTGGGCGTGGAGACCAGGACCGTGGTCTTGAAGTCCCTCATGATCACGATCTGCTTGGGGACGCTGGTGGCCAGGGACGCGGGGATCACCGACGCGCCGACCCGCTCGGCGCCCTGGTGGAAGCCGAAGCCATCGGCGAACAGGCTGTAGTGCAGCGCGACCTGGACGACGTCCTGCTGGGTCACGCCCGCGGCGGTCAGCAATCGGGCGGCGCATTCCCGCCAGTTCCGCAGGTCGTTCTGGGTGTAGCCGACGACGATCGGCCTGGCGGTGGCGCCCGAGGTGGTGTGGATTCGCACGATGTCCCGCAGAGGGACCGCGAACATGTCGTAGGGATAGCTTCGCTGCAGGTCGTCCTTCGTGGTGAAGGGAAGTTCGCGGATGCCTTGCAGGCCCTTGAGCCGTTCAAGATTGACGCCGTGATTGTCGAAGGCCGCCTTGTAGAACGCGACGTTGCGGTACACGCGGTTGAGCGTGGACTGGAGCCGCTCCAACTGGACTTGCGCCAGTTCCTCGCGAGGCATCGTTTCGCACTTGGCGTTGTACAGGTTCACCTGGTCCATGAAGTCACCTCAATCTCCAAATTCGAAATCCGAAACTCGAAATCCGAAACAAATTCAAAGGACCGAAACTCAAATGACCGAAACGCTGTCGCCGCTCCGGAACTCCGTTTTGAATCTTGAGTTTTGATCATTCGTGCTTGTTTCGGATTTCGAGTTTCGGATTTCGGATTTCTCCTGCCTATTCGTCAATTCTCCGATACTCCTTCCCGAGATACGCCCTCTGCACCTCGGGGTTGTCGCTCAACTGGCGAGAGGGTCCCTGCAGGACGATCTGGCCGGTCTCGATCACGTAGCCGCGGTCGGCGACCGCCAGCGCGGCCCGCGCGTTCTGCTCGACCAGCAGAATGGTCAGGCCGTTGCGCTTGAGCGTGACGATGGTCTCGTAGATGTCGCGGACCACCAGAGGCGCCACGCCCAGCGACGGTTCGTCCATCATCAGCAGTTTGGGCCGGGACATCAAGGCCCGTCCGATGGCGAGCATCTGCTGCTGGCCGCCGGAGAGGGTGCCCGCCAGTTGGCTCGACCGCTCCTTGAGGATGCCGAAGAGGTCGTAGACCAGCTCCAGACCCTCGCTGACGCTCGCGGCGGTGCTCTCGCGCCGCCGGCAGAACGCGCCGAGCAGGAGGTTCTCGCGGACGGTCATCGAGCTGAAGACGTGCCTGCCCTCGGGGACCAGGCAGCAGCCCAGTCCGACGATCTTCTCCGCGGGCCGGCCTCGAAGGTCCTGCTTGTCGAAGACGATCTCGCCTTCGCGGGGTTTCAGCACGCCCGCGATGGTCTTGAGCAGGGTGGTCTTGCCCGCGCCGTTGGCCCCGATTACTGCGACCGCCTCGCCCGGCGCGACGTGCAGGCTGATCCCCTTGAGGACCCGCAGGGCTCCGTAGCCGGCGTCGAGATTGACGATCTTAAGCATTCTCGTCCCCCAGGTAGATGCGGATCACTTCGGGGTTTCGCTGGATCGCGACGGGCGGGCCCTCGGCGATCTTGCGCCCCTGGTCCAGGACGAGCACGTCGTCGGAGATGTTCATCACGAGGGACATGTCGTGCTCCACGATCAGGCAGGTGACGCCGCGATCGCGGATCTTGAGGATCAGCTTGGAGAGTTCCTGCGTCTCGTAGATGTTCAGCCCGGCCGCGGGTTCGTCGAGCAGCAAGAGGGCCGGCTCGGTGGCCAGCGCCCTGGCGAACTCCACCAGCCGCTGGCGGCCGAAAGACAGGTTCGACGCGGTCTCGTGCATGTGGGACGCCAGGCCCAGGTCCATGAGGATCTCCGCTGCCTTGACCTGAGTCTCGCGGTGCTCCCGCCAGGTTCGGGGCAGGTTCAGCATGCCCGCGAGGAATCCCGAGCGGGTCCGCGGATGCCGGCCGACCATGACGTTCTCGTGGACCGTCATGTGGGGAAACAGCTTGGTCGTCTGGAACGTCCGGGCGATCCCCAGCGACGCGATCGCATGGGGCTTCCATGCGGTGATTCGCCTGCCGCGGAAATGGACCTCGCCCTGCTGGGGGGGCGTCGTGCCGGCGATCAGGTTGAACAGCGTGGTCTTTCCCGCCCCGTTGGGACCGATCACCGCCTGGATCGTGCCTTCCCGCACTTGCATGCTGACGTCGCGCACGGCGTGGACGCCGCCGAAAGAGCGATGCAGGTTTCGAGTCTCCAGGAGGATGTCAGCCATACCGCCTCCCTGGCCTGCTGCCCAGGAAATCCGAAACTCGAAGCACGAAATCCGAAACAAGCACGAATGACCCAAACCCAAAATCCAAAACGGAGTTCCGGAGCGGCGACGGCGTTTCGGTCATTTGGGCTTCCGTCATTTGCATTTGTTTCGGATTTCGAATTTCGGATTTCGAATTTGTTTCAGTCATTTCTCCTCCTCCTCGACAACAGGGCCGTCATCGCCTGCAATCTTGGCACTCGAAGGAGGCCTTGCGGTGCAAAGAGCATGATGCCGATGAGGATGGCGCCGAAGACCGCGTCGTCGAAGGAGCCGAAGACGCCGCGAAGCGAGAGGAAGTTCAGCAGCACGCCCATGACCATCGCGCCCCAGAGATTGGCCATGCCGCCGACCGCGACGATGGCGACGTAGCGTACGGACTTCATGACCGTGACTTCGGACGGGCCGATGCTGCCGTTGTAGTGGGTGAGCATCGCGCCGCCGATCGCGGCCAGCACCGCGCTCAGGACGAACGTGGCGAGCTTGTAGCGGTACGTGTCGATGCCCAGCGAGTGCGCGGCCTCCTCGTTCTCATGGATCGAGCGAAGGGCCCGGCCGACTCGCGAGTGGACCAGGTTCAGGGCCAGGACCATGGCCGCCAGCACCGCGGCCCAGGCGATGTAATAGTTCTGAATGCGGAAGGGGGGCCGGCCGTTGATCTGGAGGTCGCCCAGAAGGTGAAAGGGCGGGACGCCGGAGATGCCGTCCGCCTGGCCGAAGATCTTCGCGCCCAGAACGATGCGGTAGATGATCAGGCCGAAGCCCAGGGTCGCCATGGCGAGGTAATGGCCCTTGAGCCGGATTACCGGCAGGCCGATCGCCAAAGCGATCAGAGCTGTCAGCAGGACCGCTGCGAGGAAGGCCGGCCAGGGCGAGAAGGACAGAATCTCGTGGCCGTAGAGGTCCTGCCAGGAGACGAGCAGTCCGAGCGATCGCAGCGATTCGACGAACGGGGTCTTGCTGTAGCTGCTGAGGTTGTAGGTCGTCAGGACAGCGACCGTGTAGCCTCCGGTGGCGAAGAAACCCGCATGGCCCAGCGAAATCTGTCCGGCGTAGCCCATGAGCAGGCACAGCCCGATGACCACGAGGGCGTAATAGGCGGACATGGTGATCTGGGTCATGTAGAACGTCTTGCCGGTGGTCGCCAGCAGAACGTGCAGCACGACGATCAGGACGGCCGCAGCGATGACAGGATAGTAGATCCTCAGCCGCATCAGGCCGTCCTCAAGCTTGTGCCCCGGCGGGCGAACAACCCGCTGGGCCGAAAGACCAGAATCAACAGGAGCACCACGATGGCGACCACTTCTTTGTAGGCCGAGGCGAACTGGCTGACCACGAAGGCTTCCAGGAGACCCAGGAACAGTCCCGCTGCCACCGCGGCCATGCTGTTGCCCAGGCCTCCGAGGATCGCGACGGTGAAGCCCTTGATCGCCAGGGGCGCGCCCATGTCGTACTGGGTTTGGGTGATGGGGGAGATCACGCAGCCGGCCAGGGCGCCGATTCCGGCGCTGAGCATGAACGAGAGCGTGACCATCCAGCGGTCGTTGACGCCGCACAGGCGCGCCGCCATCCGGTCGTCGGAGCAGGCCCGCATGGCCCGTCCGGTGGTGGTGTATCGGAAGAAAAGCGTCAGCGCCGCGACAATGACGGCGCTGACGCCGAGGACCCAGAGGACCTGGACCGAAATGTACGCGCCCAGGATCGAGACGGTCGTGCTGGAGGTCCCTGTGAAATAGGGGAGCGACCACGGCTTCTCATCCCAGACGTGGAGCATGGCCTCTCGGATCACGATCGACAGGCCGATGGTGATGATGATCAGCCGCAGAACCGAGGCGTCGCGGACCCGCCGGATGAAGACCAGCTCGATCAACCCGCCCAGGGCGGTCGTGATCAGGACTGCCCCGACGATCGCCACCGGCAGCGGGACCACGTGCGAGAGGGTGATCGCGGTCATCGCGCCGACGATCAGGAACTCGCCTTGCGCGAAGTTGATGATGCCGGTGGTGTTGTAGATGATGTTGAAACCCACCGCCACGATGGCGTACACGCTGCCCACGGTGATGCCGGACAGGCCGTACTGCATGATCTGGGGCAGGTTCATTCTGCAAGAGACTCCTGATACGCTGCTTGAGAGGGCTTACTTCTTGTAGAAGGCGAACTTGCCGTTCTTGACGGTGAGCATCTCGAAGGCGTCGAGGCCCAGGCCGTTGTGATCTTCCGGCGAGAAATTGAAGATGCCGGCGGTGCCGACCACGCCCTTGAGGTTCTCGATCGTGTCGCGGACCACTGCCTTGTCGGTGGAGCCTGCCTTCTTGATCGCCTCGGTCAGGATCAGGATGGCGTCGTAGGCGTGGCCTCCGAAGGTGCTGGCCTCTTCCTTGAAGCGGGACTCATAGTCCTTCTTGTACTGGGTGAGGACCGCCTTCTGGGGGTGATCCGCAGGGAGTTCGTCCGCCACCAGCAACCGGCCGCAGGGGAAGATGGTGCCGTCGGCGGCGTCGCCGCTGGCCTGGACGTACTTGATATTGCCGTAGCCGTGGCTCTGGAACAGGGGGACATCGAGCTGGATCTGTTTCATGTTCTTGGCGACGATACCCTGGGCGGGCTCGATGGACCAGTTGACGACCGCCTGGACGCCGGCGCCTTTGACCTTGGTCAGGACGCCGGTGAGGTCGGTGGCCTCTTTCTCATAGACTTCGTTGACGAGGATCTCGACCCCGTTCTCTGCGGCCATCTTCTCCAACTGGGCCTTGCCGCCTTTGCCGAAGCCGGTGTTGCTGGTGATGACGCCGATCTTGGTGATTCCCAGGTCCTTCATGGTGTTGAAGATCCACTGGGCGGCCTGGCTGTCCTTCTGAGGCGTCTTGAAGACGTAGCTTGCCATCGGGATGACGATCTCCTCGGCCGCGGCGCAGGACAGCAGGATCGTCTGGGCCTCCTGGCAGATGTTCTTGATCTGGAGGGTCTCGCCGCTGGTGGACGGGCCCAGAATGGCCAGGACCTTCTCCTCGTCGATGAGCTGGCGGGCCATGGAGATGGCCTTCTCGGTGCTGCCGCCGGAGTCGCGGATGAGCAGTTCGATCTTGCGACCGAGGACGCCGCCGGCCTGATTGACCTTCTCGACGAACATTTCGACGGTCTTGGCCTCCGGGGCGCCCAGGAACGAGGCCGGACCGGTGACAGCGAAGATCGCGCCCACCTTGATGGGGGCCGCGTCGGTTGCCGGCTTGGGGGCCGCAGGGCCCGGCGTATCGGGGGACTTTTCACAGCCCGACAGAATCAGGGCGCATCCTACCGCCAGAACACACAGGATCTTTGCTACGCTTGTTCTCATGGTTCCTTTCCTTTCCGACCCACAGGTCAACCGTTTTGAAGCGTCTCTCTTGCGGTTTGACGGAAATCCAGGCTCTCTACGAGAGCCTCCGCGATCCGCAGGAATCGCCGCGGGCCGGTCGGTATCAAGTTGTCTTGATACGCTCCGGCTTCGCCTCCGTATCCCAGCTTCGGGCGTGAAATCCGCCCGAATGAGGCCAAGGCACGCCAATCCCAGGTCTACGTCCTCGAACCCGCGTGTCGCGACGACTCCAGACCGTAATCCCAGGGTATCGCGTGGAGTTTATCTCGTCAACCCCTATTGATGGGCGATACCGCAGGGTCGCAGGGCGTCGATCCGGGACGTCGATCACGCTCGGACAGCGGATCTTGGGCGTCCCTGGCGGGGTGACATTCTCCGTCGGGATTCCGGGATTTGTCTTGCGGCCGGACAGGGATTGGGGTAAAAGTATATTCTGAGGCGTTATCCATCGCCGCCGGTGAGCCGGCGACGACACAGGCACTCTGACAAAGCGATCCGAGCACAAAAGTTTCACCGAGACGTTCGATTCATTCGCCCGCTGCGGATCTGTTCCCCCAGCAGGCGGTGTTCCGATAGCCGTTTTCAATCGAACAAAGGGGTCTGGTGGTTTTCAGGAGGGGCATCATGTGTAGGATGTCGATTTGTCTGGTTTCTCTCGTGGTTTTCCTGGGTCTGGCTCACAACGTCTGCGCCGAGATTCCCAGGGATCCGAATCTGGTCATCTACTACTCCTTCGACAGCGTCGGCGCGATCGTCCCGGACGAGTCGGGCAAGGGCCACAACGCCACCGTCTGCGGCGACGTGTCGGGCTGCCCCAGCGGCATCAAATGGTATGGGGCGGCCGAGTTCCTCGGCGAGTGGGGGCCGACCAAGTACAGTTATCTGGACCTGGACAGCCCGCATTATCCTGCGGAGGACATTCCCCGGTCCGCGATCACGCTGGCGGCCTGGGTGCAGTGCCGCAAGACCGGCAAGGACCATGCGATCCTCAGTTGCCGGGCGTCGGACAACACGTGGGTGGTGCACCCGCAGATCAACGACAACGGGACCTTCCGCTGGCTGCTCCGCGGCCCGGGCTCGGTGACGATCTTCAACCTCAACGGCGTGGGCACGCACGGGTGGGATGAATGGCTCCACTACGCCGGCACCTACGACAGCAAGACCGGCCAGGGCATCCTGTACATCAACGGGGCCGTTTGCGCGCCGACCAACGTCACGCCCGGCCAGGTCATCGCCGACTGGGGGACGGGGGCTCGCGTCGGGTACAACATCGACAACGCAAGGCCATTCACCGGCATCATGGATGAATTCTATCTGTTCACGCGCGCGTTGACCGAGCCTCAGGTGAACGAGTTGCTCGCGGCGGAAGTCCTTCCGTCGGAGAAAGCCTCGCATCCCAACCCCGCCAACGGCGCGGAGCTGCAGACCACCTCGGCGGTTCTGCTCTGGCTGCCGGGCGTTTTTGCGACGACCAACGACGTCTACTTCGGCGAGGATTTCCAGGACGTCAATGACGGCGCCAACGGGACGTTCAAGGGCAACCAGGCGGACGCCCATTTCGTGGTCGAAGATCTGGTCTGGGGCAAGACCTATTACTGGCGGGTCGACAGCGTGAACCCGGACGATCCCAACAGCCCGTGGAAGGGCGACGTCTGGAGCTTCCTGCTTCGTCCGATCACCGCCTGGAGCCCCGAGCCCGCCGACGGCGCTCGCTGGGTCAATCCCGATGCGGATCTGAACTGGAGCGCCGGTCGCAGCGCGGTCTCGCACGCCGTGTACTTCGGTGAAAGCTTCGACGACGTGAACAACGCAACCGGCGGCGCGCCGCAAACCGCAGCGACCTATGATCCCGGCGTGCTCGGATTCGAGAAGGTCTACTACTGGAGGGTGGACGAGACCGACGACACCGGCGCCACGCACAAGGGCAAGGTCTGGAGCTTTACGACCCGACGCGCCGACAGCGGTCTCAAAGGGGAGTACTACAAAGGCACCAAGCTGGAGACCCTGGTCCTGACGAGAGAAGACCCCGGCATCAATTTCAACTGGGGCGCGAATTCGCCGGACCCGCTGGTCCCGGCGGACAATTTCTCCGTCCGCTGGACGGGCGAGTTCGAGGTGCCGTTCACCTCGAACTGGACCTTCACCGCCAGTTGCGACGACTGCGTGCGCCTCTGGGTGAATGAGCAACTGCTTTTCGACAAGTGGGGTCAGCAGGGCGGCGTTGAATGGACCGGGAGCATCGACCTGGCCGCAGGGCAGAAGTATGGCATCGTGCTGGAGTACTATGAGAACTCCGGCGACGCCCGCGCGCTCTTGTATTGGAGCACGCCGTACTGGCAGACTCCCTACCAGCCCAAGCAGACCATTCCGCAGGGCGCGTTCTCGCTGCCGGTGAAGGCCAGGAGCCCCAGGCCCGCCAACAATGCCGTTGGGGTCGGACACGCCCCGGTTCTGGTCTGGTCGGCCGGCGAGGCGGCGGTTTCGCACAGTGTGTATTTCGGCGAGGATGCAGAGGCCGTGATGAACGCCGACGTGGATTCGCCGGAGTACAAGGACAGCGTGGACCTCGGCGCCGAGAGCTACGATCCCGGCCCGCTCGGTTGGCACGCCACCTACTACTGGCGCATCGACGAGGTCGAAGCCGACGGCACGATCCGCAAGGGCAGTCTCTGGAACTTCACGACCGCCGATTTCATCGTGGTCGAGGACTTCGAAGCGTATGACGACGATGAGGCCGCCGGCACGACGATCTTCCAGACCTGGATCGACGGCATCGGGAACGGCAGCGCCTCGTACGTCGGCTACGAGACCGCCACCAATGGCACGTTCGGCGAGACGATCGTGGTTCACGGCGGGGTCCAGGCGATGCCGTTGAGCTACTTCAACGCCAACTCGCCGCACTACTCGCAGACGGATCGGATCTGGGACAGCGCCCAGGATTGGACGGTCCACGGCGTCAACACGCTTCTTCTCTACGTCCAGGGTTCGTCGCTGAATTCGGCCGAACCGCTCTATGTCGCGGTCGAGGACAGCGCCGGCAAGATCGCCACGGTCGTGCAGTCCGATGCGAAGGTCATCACCACCGCGGCCTGGGCCGAGTGGAAGATCCCGCTGGGTTCGTTCGCAGGCGTGGATATGGCCCGCGTGAAGGCGTTGCACATCGGCGTGGGCAGCAAGACCTCGCCGAAGCCCGGCGGCTCCGGAATGATCTACATCGACGACATCCGGGTGACTGCCGCCAAGTGACGACGTGGATCAGGACGGATACAGGCCGGGTCCTGTCCTCCTGAATGAAGCCAAGCGCAGTGAAGGGTCCGGTCTTCGATCGAGAACGATCTCCTGGTCGAGGGCCGGATCCTTCGGCTTCGTCTCAGAACGACTGATCCCTCCCACGCATGTCATTGCGGATGCGTATGAGGCCTCTGTGCGTGATGCGCGTCGAGTTCGACGATCCGGCGGGCGTATCGGCTCGCGAGGTACAAAGGAACGATGCCGACGACGCCGAAGCTGCAATCGATGAGTTGCCAGAAGAAGGGAATCCCGCGGATCGGGCCCAAGACAAGAGCCCAGGGGACGACCAGCATGCAGGCGATCATGCCTGCGTGGATCACCCAGAGGTTCCGCACGGGGTCGCGCAGAGGTCCGAGGAAGAACGCCGCGATGGCGATATGCCCGAAGGCCAGCCAGTCGGTGCCATAGAAGAGAAACGGCTGCTCCCTCCCGACCTCCGCCACGCCGCGATGGACGTGCGAGATCCACGTTCCCAGGATCGGCCACCGCGCTCCCATCCATGACCCCTCGCCCGCGATCTTTTGCAGCCAGGGCATTCCCGTCTGAATCGGAACCGCAGTGAGCCCCGAGAGCACGAGACCCACGACGAACAACGACAGGAAGGCTCCTGCTCTTCGGCGCAATGAACCGGTACTGGGCCCTTCAGTTCTGCTCTCGGGATTCGGCGTCATTTCCCTCTTGTACCTCACGCTCATACATCAATCTGAACTCTTCTTCGAAGTCCTTGGGCTTGGGGACCGGCCAGAAGACGTGATCCCCGCCGATCTCGTCGGCCCAGTCGCAAGGCGAGCCGCCGTCGTCGACGAAATCTTCGCCCAAACTATATAGCGTGAAGCCGTCTGTCGTTACGCGATAAACCAGCGTCGATTCGCCGTACGGGTCCATCGGAAAACGCGAAAGCAGGCCCGCATCCACCAACTGCTTGAGCGATTCCGGCAAGCGGCCCTCCCGGGCCTTGTATAGAAGGGCGGCCAGCACCGTCATCGTCGCCTCTCCTGTGACCTTTGACCGCCATCCGACGCGGATGCACGGCCCGATGCCGGCAAGGCCGTCAAGGAGTGAGTAGTTGCCGTGCAGCAATTCGCTCAATCGCTCCTCATAGCTGGTCCCCTCGACGTGCAGCTCCCAAGGCGTTTGTCGGGCGAGTTCCGGCGCGAACGCGAAGTACCTCTCGAACAATCTCGCGGTCTCCCGTCGCCCGGGGTGGGTCAGGCAGATTCTGACCGCCTCGAGGTACGAAATCGGAGATGTGAGGAAGGGCAAGCGGTCCTTCTTCGTCGTGTAGAGCCGCTCGGGGATCAGTTTGCCGTCTCCTTTTTTGTCGTCAGTGAAGAGGTGTTGGACGCAATCCAGTCCGTAGAGACGCTCGACCTCCGAGAATCGCGGCACGTTGATTCGGCTCATCCGCGGAGCCAACGCAAGCAGGGTTCGTTCGAGCGGGGCCTTGTCGACCTCGCATCGTTCGAGAATCACCAACAGAGCGTCGTAGACCAGCTTGCAGACAGCGACTCCCGTCAACTGCTCCAGCAGCGTTCCTCCCTCGGCGCGGTGGACTCCCATCGCGTACACATCCAGGAGCAGTCGCATCGCGCCGTCGACGTCCCCTTGATGCGCCTTGAACTTCGCCAGGAGGACGGCGGCCCATGCGCACTCCCGCACCTGCTGCGTATGCGGTACTTCAATTCCCGACATCGCGTCGGAGCTCGATGTCATCTCGCACCACCAGTAGGGACATCGAGCCGCCCGTGCGAGCGCTGGCAGCGCAGGCTCGTTCAGCGGGCCCCAGTCTTCCAGGGCTCTGTATTCGTTCGGCTCCAGGTCGGCAGGCCAGGATTTCCAGACCCCGTTCAGAGTCTCGGGTATCGGGACGAATATCGAGAACAGTCTCTCGTAGTGTGGGGCGGCGTTCTGATTGGGGTCGTAGCCGGATGGCCTGTTCGCCTGATTGGCTTGAGCGAGGTAGTCCACGCCGATCGTCGGTTTGGCCACGAGCAGGGGGACGATTCGCCAAGCGGCCAAGGCTCCGAGCAGCAGCACGCATCCGATTGCGCCGAAGATGAACTTGCGTCTGTGGGGATGCGGTCGCGGGGGCGACGTCGCGTCGCCGCCCAGGTCGCGCTTCATTGCCTCGCTATGCAGGGCGAGAATGGCTGCGAACAGCAGACCTCCGCTGAGGACCGTGATGCTGAGGACCGCGCCGGCTTCCGTCGGAGTCTCGGCCATGGATATCGCGAGCAGGAAGAAGAGCACCAGAGCGAGGATCAGCATGTGCAGGAGAATGGACGCAGCGCGACGGGCCCACTTGGCCCGGCGAAGAAAGAGGACCGAAAGGACGAACGAACTCAGCGTGCCCCCCAGCAGGGCCAGCCGGACTCGGTCGAACGCCTCCGTGTCCTCATCCGCCAGACAGCCCACCCACAGAATGGCGCCGGCTATGGACACAACCAGCAGAACGAGGGCAAACAGTTTCGACGGGGTGATCGCGTTTCGATACATGGTTTCGCACAGCTCCCTGGGTCGCCAGAATCGGGTTCATCTCACGAGGCGGAATTCTATCATGGGTCAGCGGCCATGGGAAGAGAAGTTGATGGAACGCCGGGTCTCATCTATCATGCTGCTGGCCCAAAGCGGAAAAATGTCCCTTGCACGACCGCTTCGGGCGTGCTCTCCTTCATGCCCGCGATCGTTTTCCATTCAGCCCTGCAAGCGGTTTGTCTTAGGCCGTGCAGTCACGGTCATGGGCCCTGGATTACCCGGGTTTTTGCGGGCGCTGGACCTGCTGCTTCAATTCGCTGGGGAGCGCGTCCCACAGGTGGGGATGGGACTCGACGAGACGCGCGATATCCGCGAGATCCTTGATCCTTTTGCTTTGTCGTCGTTCGGGATCGGACCAGGCCCTGATCTTGCCCTGGAGGGTGTCCTCCAGCGAGGCCACCCGAAGGAGGATGCCATGCACGTCGGCCGCGACCGCGCGGGAGGGAAAATCGCGGTAGAGATCCTCCGTGCTGAGTTGGATGCTGATCGCGGACTGCCCCTTGAAGTTGATCGACCACGCGAATCGTTCGCAGCGGAATCCCGCCTCTTCAAGCAGCGACGCCGTGCGTTCGACGGCGTCCGACGCCACGACGAAGTCCACGTCCTGGGTCACCATGGGGTGCTGTGCCCAGTGGTTCACCGCCACGCCGCCGATGACGCACCACGACACGTCGGCTCGTTCCAGGCAGTCCACGAGTCTCATGACGTCGTTTGTTCCGCCGGAAGTCTGCCAATCATAGAATTGCTTTCCTGTCATGCAGACAGATTCTACCGTCATCCGCAGGGGGAATCAACGGTGATGGTTTGGGCGAACGATCACCGCGATGCTACTGGTCGAGGGCGTTGTCGCTCAGTTCCCGAATGTCCGCCCGGCGGCAGTGGGGACATCGGTAGCGGCCCTCGATCAGGAGCGTCTCGTGCTCGTGCGAGCCCATCATTCGGAATCCGTGGGATAGAACGTGGCCGCCGGGGAGCGTCTCGTAGGGGCCTCTCCCGAGCGTCTTGGGGTTTGTCTGCCGGCCATCCATGATCGGTCCTCCCAATGCAATTGATCCAACCGGCGGAATTATGGGGCCCATCGCTGCGGTTGTCAAGTTCAATTTATGTCAAATCGGAGAAATCCGATCCTCGCCATCACGGTTCGGGGTCCGCGACCATCTCGGCGCCGAACCTGGCCTCGGCCTCCTTGCGGATCTGGGCCATGATCGTGGGGATGTGCTCCTCGGGGATGATTCTCTTGCCCTTCTTGTCGGGGTGGACGATGCGAAGGACCCTGTTCTTCTCCCATTCGCGAGGTTCGATCTCGACGCGGGCAGAAAAGCCGTGCTTGGCCAGGGCTTCGAGCGTCGGGACCGGGTACGAGATCGGCCTTGCCCCTTCACAGCCCGGCACATCGGGCAGCAGCGTCGGCGTGACCTGACCGTCGTCGAGGCCGATGTCGAAGTTGCGTCGTCGAAGGTCCACGAACATCGACACCCGCCCGGTGTACCAGGAGCCGTAGACGGACTCGCTGACCTGCTTGGAGACCTTCGCGGGCCGGACGCCGAGTTTGGCCATCTCTTCGTCGAGGACGAGTTTCACGGCCTCGTTGTAAGGGCGTTCCGTGTCCTGGAGGGCCTGGCTGCCCAGCCTGACGCCCAGGAGGTTCGAGTATGAATCCTCCCAACTGAACGCGGAGGCGTACTCGGTGGGCAGGCCGATGCAGTTGAAGCCATACCATGTCATGATCTCGTGCCAGGTGACCATGGTGAATGTCAGATAGGGCCCCAAAGCCAGCGCGACTTCGCGTGCGATCACGCTCTGCTGGTCCTTCGAGAGGCTTTTCCAGTTCTCGGGGTAGGACAGGTACAGGTGGTTTCGGGACCGGTCGACGAGCAGTTTGTAGGAGAAGTGGTCGCCGCCTTTCATGATGTGTTTGTAGCTCTTGCCCGCGAGGTACGCGGTCCAGTCGGCGGCGATCCGGACGTGCATGATGTCGATGTGGCCGCCTTGGCAGGTGTAGGCGATGCCGTTCTTCTCCGACGGGCGGAAGTAGTACCCGTGCGTGCCCAGCTTCTCGCCGGCCCAGGGCGTCCCCAGGATCGAGGTCGGATAGGCGCCGTAGCGGATTCGCGGACCGAAGTTGAATCCATTGACGACGACGTCGCTGGCCGGCGAGCGAAGGCCCTTGTCCGGGATGATCCCGCATCCGGCGGTCCCCAGAACGAGCAGTGCGAAACCCAGAAACGACCGTCCCCACGATGCGCCACAATCTCTCATGCTTTGCAGGCCTTCCATTTCCGTCAAGCTGGCGGGATAACCCCTTTGCGATTCGTGACCTTCACGAATTCGTGGAAATCATATGATAATCGAATTCCGCAAATAGTAAATGGGGAGCTTACTGGCCTGTGCGGACGTACTGGGGGTCTTCGTCCTGATGGTCGGGATCGTACTGGGGGCCGTACCTGGCTGCGGCTTCCCTTTGGATGTGGTCCATGATGGTGGCCATGTGGATCTGCGGGTCGATCCGTTTTCGCGATTTGTCGCCGAACGCGATGCGGAGGATCTTGCCCTTTTCCCACTCGCGGGGCTCGATCTCGTGCTTGATCTCGAAACCGTATTCGCTCAGGGCGTCCAGCGTGGGAATCGGATACGAAAGCGGCTGGGCGTTGGGGCACTGCGACACGCTGGGCACCAGGGTCGGCGTAACGTATCCGTCGTCGAGCCCGATGTCGAAGTTCCGCTTCTTCATATCGAACAGCAGGACGAACGTGCCGGTGTACCACTGGCCTTTCATGGACTTGCTGGCCAAACGCGCGTCGCGCGCCGACGGCAGGATGCCGAGCTTCTCCATTTCCCTGTCGATGGCCAGGGTCACCGCCTTGTTGTAGGAGTGCTCCTCGTCCTGGAGGGCCTGTACTCCGACGATTACGCCCAGCAGGTTCGAGTAGGAATCCTCCCAACTGAAGGCGGAATCGTACTCGACGGGAATCGCCATGCTCTTGTAGCCGTACCAGGTGGTGACCTCGTGCCAGGTCACCATCGTGAACGTCAGATAGGGACCGATGGCCAGTGCGACCTTCCGTGCGATGTCGGATCGGTCCGCTTCACTGAGGTAATCCCAGCCTGGCGGGTAGGTGATCTCGACGTGGCTTCGCGAGCGATCCACAGGCATCTTGCACGAGAACTTCGCGTCCTTCCGCATGAGGTGTCTGTAGCTCTTGGCGGTCAGGTAGGCGGTCCAGTCGATTCCGATCCGCATGTGGACGACGTCGATGTGGCCGCCTTGGCAGGTGTAGACGATCCCATTTTTTTCGAAGAACGGCCAGTAATAATTGTGCGATCCCAGGTCCCGTCCGAGGAAGGTCATGCCGGGAATGGCTGCTGCGTAGCCTCCGAACCGGGTCCGCGGCTGCCCATTGAACCCGTCGAAAACCACCTGGCTGGCCGGGCCGGAGAGGCCGCGATCGGGCAATACGCCGCATCCGGCCGTCGCCAGCGACAGCAAACCGAGGATGCACCCTAGTTTTCGTAGGCGGTACGCATTCATGATCGGACCTTGTCCGTGTCTCAGGTGTCGCTGTCCGTACAACTACTTGAGACGTATCCTTACGCCGGGCTACGCCGTCGGATGTGAAACCGTCGGGAAACGTTTTGCTGCAACTCGAGAGCCCATCACCCAAATCACACCCCATTATAGCATTTCGGATCATGGATTGTCAAGGCAACAGCGCGTCGATCTCCAAGGAAGAATCCTGCTTTTCAGTGTCAGGACAGGCTATTTCGATCTCCAATCGCATTGGTCAGGCGGAGGCGGGCGATAGTCGCGGGCGATTCGATAATAGTATCGTACAGGTCTTCCGCGTACGGACACGGTCCGCTCTTCGATCGCGTCCAGTCCGGCCCAGCGGGGAATGTTCCGGCGTTCGAGGTTCGTGCGGTCAAGGCTGATCAGCAGGAGCGTCCAGCCGGCGTATCGGCAGGGGGGGAACCAGAACCCATACATCAAGCCGCTGCCGCCGAAGAGATGTCGGCTCGAGGTCCGTTCGACGCCCTGCCTGCCGTGGCGACGATAGAACGCCAGTTCGCTCGCCAAGGCATATTTATCCATTCCGACGACCAGTGGGCGGACGCCCAGATCGGCCTGGACCTGTTCTTCAAGCTGCTTTACATCGCGTCCAATCTCCTCCCACGCAACCGGCCAATCCCAATCTTGAACGACCGGGATGCCGGGAAGGCCGAGAGAAGCACAGTGCAGGAATCCCCCGAACACCAGAACGCACGCTACCAGCGTCAGAGGCCAGAGCTGCCGGCTCAAGGCGTCCAGTTGTGTTCGCACCCCAGAGGGGGGCGTCGCGATCTGCCTCGCGAGGACCGGTAGCGCCGCCAGCCACAGCGGTCCCGTCCAGTTCACTTTCACCTCGCGCGAGAAGCTAAAGAGAACGAACACCGACAGCGGGATCATCGTGAAGACCGTCGCGAACAGACGTTTCGAGGAGAGCACGGTTCGAAACGCGTCGAGAAGGCCCAGCGGAGTGATCAGCATGGCCATGGCCGCGACGAGCAAAGGAAGCCCGAACCGGCTCTGTCCGTCGAGACGGTGGATGCTTTGAAAGAGGAACGACGCCCATTCGTTCCGCAGGTTCCACACGATCACAGGGCTGAACAGCAGGCCCGCCAGAACCGCGGCCAGATAGGGTTGCGGACGACGAAGCCACCGTCGGCTGGGTCGGTCCAGCAGGATGAAGGCCAGCGTCGCCGGGGCCAACAGGGCGATCGTGTATTTCGAGAGCATCCCCAGGCCGATGCAAATCCCGGCTCCCCACCAGGCCCTTGCCCGTCCGCCCACGAGGGCGCGTTCCAGGAAGAACAAAGCCCCGGCCCAGCAGGCGGTCAGCGGGGCATCGGGCGTCGTGAAGAACCCGAACAGGAAGAAGAAGGGCAACGCCGCGGTCAACATCGCGGCAGTCAGCGCGGTTCCCTTGCCATAGAGATTGCGAGTCAGGGCCAAGCAGAACCCCGCCGTGACGAACCAGCACAGGAAGGCCCCGATGCGGACGCCCAGCTCGGTGTCGCCCACCAAAGCCGTTCCCGCTGCGATCAGCCAGGCCACCATCGGCGGATGGTCCAGATACCCCAGGGCCGGATGCTGGGCGTAGTTCCAGTAGTAGGCCTCCTCGGGCAACAGGTCCGGCAGGCCCAGATACACCAGCCTCAGAAGAACCGAATAGCCGATCAGTCCGAGGGCCGCCAGACGCCAGGACAGGACGTCGGACCGACCTGAGTCCTTTCGAAATGCGAAGAATGCGGCGCCCAGATAGGTGACGACCGCACCGGCCAGCGCCGCGGCCGACAACGCCGCGTGTTCGGACCAGCCGGCTCGTTCCGTCAACAGAGCCAGCGCGCCGCCGCGCAGGAACAAAGCCATCAGGCAGATCGTGACAAACCGCACAGGCGTCGTCCAGCCGGGAGGCCTGTTGCCCGACGGCGCGAACGCCCAGTGAACGCACATCACGTAGGTGAGCGTCGCCACGATCGCGAAGCTCAGGATGTGGGACAGGCTCAAGTCCAGGCCTCGGTCCCGCAGAATCGTGAACCCTCCCACATCCACGACCAGGCCCGCCAGCCCCGCCAGGGCGAATCGCCCCGCGGTGACCACGGTCGCAGCGCCGCCGGCCAGCGCGACCGCTCGACGAAGGTAGCAGGCCGCCTGCCGCAGGCTCATCTTGGACCGCCCGTGGAAGCGGTCGCCGAAGCAGATGGGGATCTCGCTGACGCGCAGGTCGCCTTCATTGCGAAGCAGGACCTCCAGGCCGATCTTGAACCCCTCCGCGTCGTCGGCTACGCCCAGCAGCCTGTCGCGACGGATCGCGAAGAAGCCCGAGGTCGGGTCGTGCACGTCCGTGAGCGGCCAGACGACCGCGCCTGCGATGCGGGACATCGCCCGCCGTTTCCAGGGCCAGTCGGGAATTCGTCCCCCCTGAACATACCGGCTGCCGATGACCATGTCCCGACTCCCCTCGAGCACCGGTCGCACCAATTCGGGCGCCTGCTCGGGACTATGACTCAGGTCGCCATCCATCACGAGGATCGTGTCGGCCCTCGCCCGGCCGGCGGCGGCCAGCACGTCCCCGGTCAATCCCCGTCCGCTTCGCGCGTCCACCAATCGGACGGTGGCCCGCGATTCCCAGGCGCGCACCTTCTCTTGCGTGCCGTCGGTGGAGCCGCCGTCGGCGAACAGGACCTCGATCTCCAGGCCTTCCCGGCCGAACGCCGCAAACAGGCGGGTCAGCAATGAATCCACGTTCCCCGCTTCATCGAGCGTCGGCACCACCACAGAGATGTCAGGGGACCTGCCCCGGCCGTCCATAAGCACCCAATCCTTCGGCAACCGTGCGGCTTCTGCCGCGCAGGCCGCGTCGAGCGAGAGCTTATCGCGATGGCTCCAGCGTGGCAAGGGCCAGGGGTCCGACGTCCGTCGCGAAGCCGTCGCCTCGTCCGCGGAAGACCCACAATCCACTTGCGGTGGGACCGAAAACATGGTATAAATAGGAAGGTTCATGTCGGTATGCTGTTCAGGCATTGTGTGGAGGTTTTTCCGTGCAACAGGGCGGTTGTGTCGCCGTGTAGTTCCTTTTTCTGGAGGCCTGCCATGCGTAGTGGGATGAGGTTCCGGTTTTCTCTGTTGTTGGTGGCGATTCTCTCTGTACCCCTGCTCGGCCAATTGCCCGCCGGCTGGACCAGCAAGGACGTCGGAAGTCCCGCCGCGGCCGGCAGCGCGCAGCACGATTCGAGCACGCAGACCTGGACCGTCCGAGGAGGCGGCACAGGCATTCGCTCCACGTCCGATCAGTTCCAGTACACCTACAAGGCCCTCTCCGGCGACGGCGAACTGGTCTCGCGAGTCGTCAGTCTCGATCCGCCCCTGTCGGATTGGTCCATGGCCGGCGTGATGATCCGCGTGATGCTCACGCCCGGCTCGCCTTATCTCTTCCAGGGGGTCAGCGCCAACACCGACGGTCTCCAGCACGGCGTCACCTTCTGGGGCCGCGAGACGTTCGACGCGGCCTCCGACCAGGTCAGCAGCGGGGCCAGCGGCGCTCCCCACTGGGTCAAGGTCCAGCGGGCCGGCGACACGTTCTCCGCCCACTCCTCGCCCGACGGCAAGACCTGGACCCAGCAGTACAGCACGACGGTTCCCGGAATTCCCAAGAGCGTCTATATCGGCTACGTCGTCACTTCCGAGGTCGGCGGCAAGCTGGTCACCGCGGTGTTCGACAGGGGACCGGTCAAAGCGTGGAGCCCCGATCCCGCCGACGGCGCCAAGTATGTCGAAACGCCGCTGGTTCGCTGGACCGCCGGCGTCAACGCGGCCTCGCACGACGTCTACTTCGGGACCTCTGCGACGCTGGGGGCCGACGACTACAGGGGCCGTCAGCCGCTAGCGAACGCGGCGTATTCTCACGTCCCCGGCCTGGCCCCCGGAACGACCTACTACTGGCGGATCGACGAGGTCGCTTCGGACAACAAGACGATCTTTCAGGGGGACGTCTGGTCGTTCACGTCGGTCCCCTCGACGGCCTATTCTCCCAGGCCCTGGAACGGGCTCGACGGGGTCTCCGTCGACGCGGATCTGATCTGGGTCTCGGGCCACATGGCTGTCTATCACAAGATCTACTTCGGGACCGACAAGGCCGCCGTCGAGGCCGGCGATCCGAGCGTGTCCAAGGGCGATCAGCTCGTGCCGTCGTTCGATCCCGGCCCGCTGGCCGAGAACACGACCTACTACTGGCGGATCGATGAGCAGGATGTCACCTGGACCGTGCACGCCGGTCCCGTCTGGAGCTTCAAGACCGTCGGCCCGGGCCTGGGCGTCCAGGCCGGGTATTTCGCAGGCATGGAACTCGCCGGCAATCCGATCCTGACCGCGAAGGAGAACGCGATCGACCATAACTGGGGCAGCAACGAAGTGGCAGCGGGGCTCAAGGACAATGTCTCGGCCCGCTGGACCGCGGACCTCGAAGCGCCCTTCACCGAAACCGTCGAGTTCATCACGACCTCCGACGACGGCGTGCGGCTCTGGCTCAACGGCAAGCGAATCATCGACAACTGGACCCCTCACGGCAGCGCCGACGATGTCGCGTCGGTCGATCTCGTCGCAGGCCAGTTCTATCGCCTGAAAATGGAGTGGTTCGAGAACGGCGGCGAGGCGGTGGCCCAGTTGTCCTGGCGAAGCCCCTCGATCGCCAGGCAGATCATCCCGGCGGGCGTGCTGCAACTGCCGGTCCATGCGGTCGATCCCTATCCGGCTCATGCGTCCTCGAACGTTCCCCAGACGCCCCTCCTCCGTTGGGTCGCGGGCGAGTCCGCGGCGCAGCACGATGTCTACTTCGGCGCCGACGCCAAGGCAGTGGCCGAAGCGGACACGACAACCGCAGGGATCTACCGGGGCCGTCAGGATGTCGATGTCGCGACGTTCGATCCCGGCGAGCTGGAGTGGAACGCGACGTACTACTGGCGGGTGGACGAGGTGGAGGCGGGCGGTTCGTCGGTCGGCTCGGTCTGGAGTTTCACCACCGCCGATTTCCTTGTGATCGACGACTTCGAAGGCTACACGGACGAGGAGGGCAGCCGCATCTACGAGGCCTGGCTCGATGACTATGCCGCCGGCGCTTGCGGCTCCACCGTCGGGTACATGAACGCTCCGTTTGCCGAGCAGACGATCGTTCGCAGCGGCGCTCAATCCTTGCCTCTGGACTACAACAACGTGTGCTCGCCGCACTATTCCCGGATCGAGCGGGAGTTCCCGTCGGTTCAGAACTGGACCGTCAATGGCGTCAATACGCTGGTGCTCCATGTCCGAGGCAGAGCGAGCAATGTCGGCGCGCCGCTGTTCGTCGCGGTCCAGGACAGCACAGGCAAGCTCGCAACGGTTCGTCATACAGACTCCGCGATCGTTCAGACTCCCACGTGGACTGCGTGGAAGGTCCCGCTCAGCGAGTTCACGGCCGGCGGAGTGAACCTCGCCAGGGTCAAGAAGGTCTCCATCAGCGTGGGCAGCAGCGCCCAGCCGGCGCCGGGCAGCTACGGCGTGATCTTCATCGACGATCTCTGGGTGATCAAGCCGTAACCGGCCAAGAGCACGGGACGAATAGGACGGATGGGACCCATCGGGCTCGGTGGGGTCCCGTGCGATCCTATGGGTCCGCAAGGAATCTCCGAATCATCGCGCCGCAGAGTTTGTCGAGGCCTTCCGCAGCGCCGTCGCCCCCTCGATTGGCGGCCACGAGAACCGCGAAGTTCCTCTGCGGAGCGACCCAGACGATGGCGTAGTGCATCGTGTTCGTGCCGGAGTGGGTGAGGACTCTGCCCCCCCAGTCGCGGTCGTGGAGGCTCCAGCCCAGCGCGTAATCGCCGCCGAAAGGGGGCTCCTTCACCTGCTGAATCGCGGCCGCCGGGACGAGGCCGTCCTGAGCCCTCGCGGCCTTCAGGATGCACTGGACGTATTTCGCCCAGTCCGCCATCGAGCAGTGGACGCGTCCGCCCGGCGTCAGAAAAGGCGGATTGTCGGCCTGTGGGCCCGGCTGAACTGGAACAATCTTGTCGTTTGTCCTGCGGTGTCCCCACAAGGCGTCCGTTCTGCCGGGCGTCCCCATCGACCCGAATCCCGCGGTCCGCATCCCGAGCGGGTCGAAGAGCATTCGTTGCAGCAGCGTTTCATAGTCCTCGCCCATCGCACGTTCCGCGATGACCCCTGCGATCGTGAAACCTGCATTGGAGTACTCGAACTTCTCGCCGGGCTTGTTGACCGGCGGCTGCGTCAGGACGATCTCTGCGACCCGTTTTCGCTGCTGGACGGGGGACTTCATCTTGCAGATCCTGGCAAGTTCTTTGCCCTGGACGGGCGTGAAACCCGCGGTCATGGACGGAACGCCCGCCCGGTGGGAGAGCAGGTGCACCAGCGTCACGCCCCGATAGTCGGGGTGCATCGTGTCCTTCAACTCGGGCAAGTGCTCGACCAGCGGCGTGTCCCATCGGAGCTTGCCTTGTTCGACGAGCATGCCGATCAGCGACCCGGTCATCGCCTTCGTGCACGAGCCCAGGTGAAACGCGTCGTTCGGCTCGGCCCGAGCCTTGCCGCCGTCCTTGCGGACGCCCGCGACCCCGAGGGCGTGGAGCTTGCCGTCCAGAATCACAGCCGCCCCAACCGCCGGGAGTCTGAATTCCTCACGCAGCCCCGCCAGATCCGGCGACAAGTCAACGATCTCTTCGCTCGCCCTCAACCCTGGCAATGCGAGGCCGGACAGAACGACGGTCAGCAGAAACTCCCCTAGCGACGGAAGTCGGCGCATCGATGGCTCCATGGAAGTCGGGCCGGATTATCGTCGAGGCCGGCACAGGAGACAAAGAGACGATCTCGACTCGCGGGCGTTCGTTGGGTCTTGGCAAACCTCTGTGCGGTTGATAGGCTCTTGTCGCGTGTCGGCATGCGGCGTGTGTCGGTGTGGGAAGTCCAATGATCGAGTTTGCGTGCGTCTATTGCGGTCAACCGGTGCGGGTCGGGGATGAACTGGCTCGCAAGCAGATTGGCTGTCCCGCTTGCGGCCACACGATTCGCGTTCGCCCGGCGGAGCGAGGCAAAGCCCAGCCGGCTTCCGCCGTTGCCCCTTCCGAGACGGATCGCCGGATCGCCGAGCGATGGGATCACATGAGCAACGATGAGATCCGCGAAGCCGTCCTCGTGCCGGCGATGCCTGAACTCGAACGGCGGCGCTGGATATTGAAACGCGCCCTCGCTCCCTGGCTGCCTCGCTACGACGACCTGACGCTCTTCACGTTCAGCTTTGCGTTCGTCGTGCTGTTTGCGGTGGAAGGGGACTTGCGCCGGTCGCTCGCGGAGACGCTGGCCCCCAACTGGACGAATCCCGCGACCGCCTGGTTCGCGATCGTGGCCCTCGGGGCTCTGTTGTGCCTGGTCAACGTGTTCTTCGCGAGAGAGAAGTCCGAGTTCGAGAAGACCCTGATGCTGTTCTTCGCCGTGTTGGTGACGGTGGGCGCGGGTTTCTCCGCGGGCCGACCGATGATGAGCGGAGGGTTCGGTCTGCTGACGCTCTTTCCTCTCTGGAACATTCTGAACGGCCTGATCTTGTTGATTCTGGCCACCTTCGGCATTCTTGACGAGGACTGTCTGACGGGCGAAAGGGCTACCGTCCGCCAGGTCCTCTTGGCGACAGCCTGCATCACGCTGCTGATCCTGGCTTGTCGCTACCTCTGGCAGTTGGAGCCGGCGACGGCCTTTTCCATTGCGGTGGTGTACACAATGAGTCTGCACAATATCGTCCGTCGGTTCTTCTCGATGCAATGGCGACCCGCAGGCGCCGGAGGCCACGGTCGCGATTCGTGAGCGTGGCCTCCGATCCCGTCTGGGGCTTTCGCTTATCGTTTGACGCGGGCGTTGCCTTCCCAGATGCTCCAGATCTCGTCCTCGTCCGCCGGCTGGGCGTAGTCGGTCAAGAGCGTCGTGACCAGGGCGCCGGTCGCCCATCCGAACTGGACCCACTTGGCGGGCTCCCAGCCGCGAAGGATGGCGTAGAGCATGCCGCCGACGAAGCCGTCGCCGCCGCCGATGCGGTCGAGGACGACGATCTCCCGCGGCTCGACCACGTGCCAGTTGCTCCCCTCGGCCATCAGGGCGCCCCAGCGGTGACACTGGCAACTGACGACCTCCCGCAGCGTGGTCGCGAAGACCGAGGCGTTGGGATAGGCCTTCTTCACCCGCTCGATCATGCCCTTGAAGCTGTCCATCTTGGCCGCCAGGCCCTTGCCGCCCGCTTCGGGGCCCTCGATCCCCAGCGAGAGTTGGAAGTCCTCTTCGTTGCCGACCAGGATGTCCGCGACGCCTGCGATCTCGTGGAAGATCGCCCGAAGCTCCTTCTCGCGGTTCTTCCAGAACGACGCGCGGTAGTTCAGGTCGAACGCGATCCGCGTCCCGTACTTCTTCGCGGCGCGGGCCAGCTCCAGGCAGAAAGTCCCGGTCTCCGGCGAGAGAGCCCCGATCAGGCCGGACAGATGCACGATCTGCACGCCTTCTTTCCCGAAGATCCGATCGAGGTCGAAGTCCTTGACGTTCAGCGTCCGGCCGACCTCGCCCGCGCGGTCGTTGGACACGCGAGGGCCGCGGGAGCCGTACCCGCTGTCGGCCAGGTTGAACTGGTGGCGGTAGCCCCAGGGTCCGCCTTGCGGGACTTCCTTGCCCTCGACGTCCAGACGCCGGCTCGCCAGTTCATCCTTGATGAACCTCGCGATCGGGCTGCCCTTGACGAAGGTCGTCAACACCTTGACCGGCAGGCCCAGATACGACGAGACACTGGCGACGTTGGTCTCGGCGCTGGTGGCCTGCATGGTGAGCCGCTTGCTGCAATGGAACGGCTGGCCGTTGTCGGGGGTCAGGCGGATGCCCATGCTGGTCGGCACGAGCAGGGCGTATCGGCAATCTTTCTTCAGTTCGATGCTCACGAGGATCTCCTTTCGATCTTGTCGGTCGTTGCGGTACCCAAGTCCGTCGGCGAGGCCCGTCGACGGAGGGGTCCGACAAGCCGCACCGGGGCCCATCCATACCAAATCCCGCCCAAATCCGCAACCCCACAATTGCCGCAGCGAGAAGCCGGGTCCGCCCGCCAACCGACGCGCGTTCGATTCCTGACGCCCCAAGGCGTCGGCTTCTCTTGAAGTTCGAACTGTGAAGTCAGAGTCAAGCCCTCGAAACCTGACGTTTCACACTGGACGCTTCGCCCGCGATTGGCTTCGTTTCGCATGACGCTGTCGCGAGTTTCAAGTGTGAAGTTTGAAGTTTCAAGTCAGAGCCATCGCCAGAGACCGGCTCCTCTTCACCTGAAACTTGACACTTCACACTTGAAACTCCTTCGCCAAACGAAGCCAATTCCGCCGGAAGGCCGCTCTGTGAATCCGAGGCAAAGAGGGGAGTTTTGGCCACAGAGGGCACAGAGCCGGAAGGGCGAGAACCAGGTGAAGAGACGAGAGGCTCACAAATCGCAGCGTTCTTCCCTTCCTGCCCTGGCTTTTCTCTGTGTCCCTCTGTGCCCTCTGTGGCATAACTTCTTAGCTCTTCTCCGAGGCTCGGTTCCGGCCCGGCTGCTATGCGGGCCTCGCGCTCCTTTCGCAGTTCGCGCATCGTTCGATAGAGGCTGTTCTCGATCCGGCGTTCGTGGATCAGCAGGCGGTCCAGCACCTGGGCGCGGGCGAAGTCCGTCATTACCACCTGACCCAGGATCACCGCTTCCTCGTCGGGCTTCGGTTCGATCGGCAATCCATGCCTGGGCCAGAGCACGATATCGCCGGCGTTCTCGCGATAGACCGTGGCGAAAACGGCGCTTTGCAGCCGCTCGGCCCGCCGAAGTCGCCAGGCCAGACTCACCGCCCGCTCGGCCAGCATCGTTTCGATCCCGCCCACCGGCGCCAGATCCGCGAGCATCCCCTCGCGGTAGAGATCGAACTGGGCGGGGTCTTCTCCATGAATGACCACCTGCTCGGCCAAAAGCCCATGCTTGACGGCGTTCTGCGAAGCAACCGCCTTGCCTTGGGCCGTCCGCGGCCCGGTGGACTTCTGCGCGTTCGAACGATTGGCCTGGATCTGAGCAACACTCGCCATGAGGAGCCCTCCATACTTGTGAGTTGCTATTGAACGATACATCTCGCATTACGTACCTATCATACGGATAGGCTAGTTCAAAACGAAGCAAACCCCGTGCCACCGCGAGGCTCTTTTGCATCCCGGCGGGGAGCGACGGCAGGCCCTTGCCGCACAAGGAGTTATGAGTGATGATTCGCAGGCAGCGTTAAATCCCGAAGTGACGCCCCCCTGGGACTGCCACAATGGCAGTCGAGCGGGACAGCCAGTCACCGGACACAGGCGATGTTCACCACAGAGACACAGAGGACACAGAGAAGGCTGTTCGTAGTGTGCCCGCAGGGGCATATCTTCGAGCCACGAGCCACGAGTCACGGGTCACGGGTCACTGCTTCAGGCAGCCGCAGATGAACGCAGATGAACGCCGATCAGAGCGAGACAACGTACGCTCGACTCCGTCGCATGGCCTTCTCTTCTCAGTGATCTCTGTGTCTCCGTGTCTCCGTGGTGAACCCTCTTCCCGGCGTCCTACCGCCCAGCTCTTCTGGCACAGGACCGGTCTCTTCGGGGGGCCGACTCGGAGTCTGGCATTCGTTTACGCTTTAACCGATTCGGGGGCTCTGTCGATTTCTCTGTGGGCTCTGGGCCCTCTGTGGCTCAAGAGCTTTCTTCTTGATTCTCTCTTCCGCCCTCCGGCATTTCGCGCTTTGCACCGGCAGCATGGAAATGGGGAGGCACTACTCGGCTTTGCGTGTGACGCGGCGGCCGTGCGACGGGACGTGGAAAGACAGCGAGGCCCGCGTCTTGGGGAACGCGGGCCTCGAATTGGCGTTTCCGAGATCGGCAATCACAAATCGACAATCATAACACTCCGCGTCATGGTCTGACGACGCGAATGTCGTCGATATGGATCACGCCCACGCCGCTGGGCCGCGGATTGTCACAGTCGCCGACGCCGATGTACATTCTGCGGATGGCGGCGACGTCCACGCCGGAAGTGGTGAAGTCAGCCAGAGGAATGCGCCACTGCGTCCATTCCGTGAGATTCACCGCCGCGGGATCGGGATGAACCGATTTCGCCAGTCTGCCCGCGACATCCTCCAGTGCAACGTACAGATCATCCCGGCTGTTGAGTCCCCCGTACGTGGCCTGCCATGGTCCACGGATATCACCGGTCGTCGCGATGGCGGAGAGTTCCGCCGTGACGAGCTCGTCCCACCTGTCGCCGACCACGCACAGGCCGATGGAGACGTTTGCAGGCATCGCAATCGTTGCGACGACCGGCTTGCCCTTTTCATCCGTGACATCGAGCCAGGTCTGTCCGTCCGTGGAATGCTGGGGCGTCAACACGTTGCCGGTGCGGGTCAGCTTCACCCAGTGCGGCGTCTGAATTCCGGCGGTGGTGATTCGGGCGGCGCTTGTCTCGCCGCCGGAACGGTATACGAACGAACTGCCGTATTGGGCCGTGACGGTCATCGCCGCGTACTTACGCATGTGGGCCTGCGTGTCGTAGATGACGACGCCAGCCCTGGCCCAGCCCTGGGCGTTGCTCAGACTGTCGATCCGGGCGACGATTTCGCCATTGCCGACGAGCTGCTTGCAGACGATGCTGGAGGGGTCGCCTGTGCCCGTGATATCTCCGCCGAAGGCGTTCACGATGATCCGGCCGTTTGGGTCCTCGATGAACGATGCGGGCCGGCCCTTGAGCCACAAGCTCAGGTCGGTTCCTTCCCCGATTGTCCAATCCTGCGGCGTCTCCCACGTGCGATAGGCTTCGGAGTAGTAAGGGGGAACGGAATTGTCGTAGTTGAAGGGCATGTCCTGCAGTCCGGTGTGAGCAGGAGGCCATGTCCACACTGTCGTCATGTACCCCACGATTGAACCGGTGCCGTTTTCTTCGTACAGGCCGTCGATCCAGAACTCGTAGAGCCGCTCGCCTTCCTCGTCCGTGTAGCTCTCGAAGTCATCGATCACGAGAAAATCGGCGGTCGTGAATTGCCAGACGTCGCCCTTCCAGGGGCTATCCGGATGGGCTTCGTTGACCTCGTCGACCCGCCAATAGTAGATGGTGTTCCAGTCCAATAGGCCTGGAGTGAAGGTGATCGCGTCGCGAGTCTGTCGGCCGCGGTAGATGCCTGTGGAAGCGGTTGTGGCGCTGGCGACGTCGTTCGGATCGAGACCTGTGTAGATGTCGTGGTGCGTCGCTCTTGCGCCCATCGTCCACTGGAGCGTTACGTCACGCGGCACATCCTTCTTGCCATCCGCGGGAACGGGATGGCTCGTCTTCAGCGGAGGTCGAAGCGCCCCGGCGGGGATGATTTCCCTCGCCTGGCTGGGACTCTCCCAGAACAATTGAATGCTGCCGACCCGATACGCGCCCTGATAAATGACCTCGATGGGATAAGCTTGTCCGCCGGTCAGATCCACCTTCCCCCGAAGCTCCAATCCGTTGAAAACCCATTCGATCTGCATGTCTGCAATGGACACGCGCGGGCGATAGAAGCCCACGACGCTCAACGTGTAGTTCTCTGTGTACAGCGGAATGAGCCATCCGCTCCAGCGAACGGAGAAGTAGTCGCTGTCTATCGGCGGATCGGGCTGATGCTTCGCCCAATTGAAGTCGATCCGGGGATCGACTCGCGTGAGAGCCGGTACGCCGCGACAAGAGTAGCTGTCGAAGTACTCGCCGAGAAGGCCTCCGTTGGACGTGGGGTCGGACGAAGCGGATATGGCTGTCCCTGCGAACGGGCCTCGGCTATGGCTCTCGCGGTCGGCACCGGATTGACCTCGCGAAACCGCACCGAAGCCAGTCCCCCAGACGGACGCTCCCATCGTTACGACCGTCATTACGACAGTCAACCAATGAAGACCAGCATGTCTCGTTCGCATGATTCTGTCCCTCCACAGAAGACCACACTATGGATACGCCTGCACCTGCTGCTCTCTCTTGAAAGAGCGTCTCGTCAACACAGTCCAATGATAGCCCGACCGAAGGCGGTTGTCAAGCCGCCGCGACGAGGGAAACGGCCTGGTCACCGTTTGGCGAACAGGTTGCCGGGTAGCTGCTTTATCAGGCCCTTGAGACGCAGCGACATCACCGCGGCGTTGACCGCGCCGGCCGGGAGGTCGGCATCTGCGATGATTTCGTCGATGTGAACGGGCTCTTTGCCCAGGGCTTCGTAGATCGTCTTCTCGTGGCCCTTGAGGCTCAGGCGGGCCGTGTCGAAGAGGGGGGCTTCGACCTTCTCGGTCGCCTCCTTGGCGGCGGTCGTCGTGTGGTCCTTCAACTGGTCGCCGACGTAGCCCAGGGCCTCCATGACGTCCTCGACGGACTCGACCAGTCTGGCGCCTTGTTTGATCAGGCTGTGCGCCCCCTGGCTCAGGGGCGAATCGATCTTGCCCGGGATCGCCATGACCTCGCGATTGCTCTCCAGGGCGGTCTTGGCGGTGATCAGGGCCCCCGAGCGAAGACTCGCTTCGATGACGATCGTCCCGAGGGACAGGCCTGCGATGATCCGGTTGCGGGGCGGGAAGTGCTCCGCCAGGGGTTCGGCCCGCAAGGGCAGCTCGCAAATGCAGGCTCCTGAAGCACTTATGAGATCAAAGAGCTTGGCGTTCTCCGGCGGAAAGACGTGGGACAGGCCGCAACCCTGGACCGCGATGGTCCGGCCCTGGGCGGCCAGGGCCCCGCTGTGGGCGGCGGTGTCGATCCCGCGAGCCATGCCCGAGACGATCGTAAACCCTGCCGCAGCAAGCAGATGGGCGAACCGTGAGGCCTGCTCCTGGCCGTAGAGGCTGCACCGGCGCGAGCCGACGATCGCGACGCCCAGCGCGTCCTCGCGGGCGAGCGTGCCCTTGACGTACAGCACCGGCGGCGGGTCGTAGATCTGCTTGAGCATGGCGGGATAGCGGGGGTCCTCCAGGTGCATGAGCCAGACGCCCAGCTTGCCTGCCAGTTCGATTTCCTCGCACGCGTCGAACTTGTCGCGGCTTGCGGCGATCCGCTCGGCGGTCTTGAAGCCGATCCCTTCGACCTTGGTCATTTCGTGGACGGAGGCCCCCAGCACGCGGTCAACCGATCCAAACCGTGTCAGCAGTCGGCTGAACGTGACGGGCCCGACCTCGTCGGCCCGGATCAGCTTGAGCCAGGGCTCGATGTCCTTCGAATTGTCAGGGACTTGCGTCATCTCTCCTGTCTCGTGCGGTTTCCTCAAGGGTGTAGACCCAATGTACCCGGACCCTCGGCCCAAGTCAAGCAATTCCCGGCCCAAGGGCGGTCGGCCCGTGACGGCGGATTCGATTTCGGATGCGGGCGGACCGTTCATCTCAGGGGCTCTGCCCCTGAAACCCCGGCATTTTGCGCTTTGCGCCAGCAGCATGGGAATGGAGGACGCGGGCCAGTCAGAGTGGTGACGCGAGGATCGCTCCGGCGGGACGATGTCCTGACATCTTAGCAGAGCACGCATAGGCACAACATACCTCCGAGGCGATCATGCTGCTGGCCCAATGCGAAAAATGCCGGGGGTCTGGGGGCTAGCCCCCAGGGATTCGGAAGCCGCCGTCTGATTTCGGCGGCCCTTTTTCTTGGATACGTGACGCGCGGTTTGCTCGGAATGTGTATTTGCGTCCGGCCTCGTTCCCGTTTAGAATGCGGGCGTTGTTTTCGACGGTATCGAGGGTTCAGACAAGGAGAAATGACATGCGTTTGATGAAGGTTGTGGCGTTGGCGATGATGGCGGCGTTGGTGTTCTGCATGGGGGCCCAGCCGGCGGCGAAACCGACGCCGATCAAGGTCCTGCTCATCACGGGCGACGACGTGGGCGCCCATCCCTGGCGCGAGATGTCCGAGACCACGCGGGAGATCCTGGTCAATGCCGGCAAGTTCGACGTCAAGATCGTCGAGGACCCGCTGATCCTCGAATCGGCGACGGCCCTGAAGAATTACGACGTGATCGCCTTCCTGATCTACTCGACCAAGCTGAAGGAACTGCCGGCCCAGGCCCAGGAGAACCTGCTGAACTTCGTCAAGGACGGCAAGGGCTTCTTTGTCCAGCACCTGGCCAGCGCGTCGTTCGCGAAGTGGGAGGAGTTCGGCAAGTTGTGCGGCCGCAAGTGGGTGATGGGCACCAGCGGCCATGGCCCGCGGTCGGTGTTCCAGTCCAAGATCGTCGACAAGCAGCACCCGATCACCGCGGGTCTGAGCGACTTCGAGGTGGACGACGAGCTCTACGCCAAGCTCCAGGGCAATGAGAAGATCCAGGTGCTGGTCTCCGCGGACTCCGACTGGAGCAAGGCGACCGAGCCTCTGGTCTTCGTCCAGAACTACGGCAAGGGCCGGGTCGTCCACAACGCCTACGGCCACGACCGCAAGGCCCTGATGACCCCGAACGTGCAGAAGATCATCACCCGGGGCACCGAGTGGGCCGCGACGGGCAAGGTGACGCAATAGTGAAGCGGTGACTCGTGGCTCGTGTCACGGGAATCGCGTGAGGTGGGCTCTCAGTTCACGCGTCAAACAAAGACGGGCGGCAGTCTCAAGGCCAAGACCTTGCGGCTGCCGCCCGTTTCCATTGGGCGAGCGGAGTCTTTCCCTTTGGGGGCACAAAGAAGGCTCAGGTCCGGGGTTGATCGCACAGAGAAGATAGGGTATAGAAGGGGGATGGATTCTCGCTGCGCGGCAGTGGGGTATGGATGGGCTGGAAGGGTGGAAGAAGGATTCTTATGTTCGAGCGATTCACCGAGCACGCGAGACATGTCATTGAACTGGCCGGACGCGAGGCGCAGCGATTCGGCAACGAATACGTCGGCACCGAGCACCTGCTGTGGGGACTGGCGAAGGAGGTTCACGGCGTCGCGGCGACGGTGTTGGAGCATTTCCACGTGGATCTGAAGCCCTTGCGGCGGGAGATGGAGGAAATGCTCAAGACGCGGCCCCACGTCGAGTGCGTGGAGAAACTGCCGCAATCTGTGCATGTGAAGGAAGCGATTCAGTTTGCGATCGAGGAAGCCAGGGCGATGCGTCACAACCACGTGGGCACCGAGCACCTCCTGCTGGGTCTGATGCGTAACAGCATGGCGGTCGCAGCTCAGGTCCTGGCGGACTTCAATCTCGACCTCGTCGCGGTGCGCCAGGAGGTCGCCCGGGTGGTCGCGGCGGGGGCGGGTTCTGCGGACGATCAGGTTGCCTGAGAGCTGAGAACCCTGGCGGGTATGGGAGGCGTCGGTTCCGAGGGGGCCGTCGCGGCGGAGCTCGCTCGGACTTCATCCCGAAGGGCCTCCAGGTAGGCGCATCCGAATCGTCGATCGGGTTCGAGGTGGTTTCCCTCGGCCCATTCGTTCCACGACTTGACGAACACGATGCGCCGATCCTCGTCATAGCGGCTCACCACGGCCAGGGCCTCTCTCAGGTGCAATCGGAACAACTCGGGCGTGGAGTCCTCAAGGACGACGCCGTTTCGTCCGCTTCGCGGGGTGTTGTCCCAGTTGGGCAGCACCTTGGGGTAGTATTCCCATTCCACATTCTGCTTGACGGCGCCGAGCATCGACTCTCGATAGGGATGCACATACAGCGGTTTGCGGATCATCCGTTTCACCAGAGGTCCCAGCAGAGGCTGTCCTTCGATCTTGCGGCGGACCCGTTGTGCGAGATTCAAGGGGGAGAACCCGAGCTGGATGGTTCCGGCGTCGAAGCCGTATTGCAGCGGATTCCACTGGGCGTTCGGCGCCAGAGCCACCAGGTGCAATCCCGGCAGACCCGCGTTGGCCGCCAGTTGTCTCCAGAACTCCATCGCCCTGGGGCAGTCCGGGATCTGGTGAGGCCGATAAATGAACAGCAGGGGTTTGCCTTCCACGCGGACATACCGCCGATCGGAGAAGGCTCGCAGCAGGAAGTCGAAATGCCGACGGTAGTCCTCGAACCCGGGATACTTCTGTTCGATGAGAATCCGGTTGGGAATCCCGTGCCAGATGCCCGTCCACGTTTCGTTGGCCCAGCCCAGGCAGAAGGGGAAGTCGGGCGATCTGCTCGCCAGCACCTCCTCGAACACGCGATCCAGGATGCGGACGCCGTCGCCGAACCAGTAGTGCCAGTAACAGAAGGCTTCGATCCCGTGCTGGCGGGCCATGGCCGCCTGCGCCTCGCGGGTCTCCGGCAGCCGCAGGTCGTAGAATCCCAGGTCCGCGGGAATGTGGGGCTGATAATGTCCTCGAAACAGGGGCCTGGCCTTGGCCACGTTGGTCCACTCGGTGAATCCCTTGCCCCACCACAGGTCGTTCTCAGGAATGGGATAGAACTGCGGGAGATAGAAGGCGATCAGTCTGGCTGAAGCTCGGGTCGGCTGCATCCTCAAGTCCCTCACGTAGACGCTCTCTCAATGGTGTCGTATCTCGTTTTGTCGGCTATCCACACAGGCATCGCCTCGCAATGGGGACGATAAGGCTCGCCCAGATCGATCAAGCGCGGCTTCTTCAGGAACAGCGCATTTTCCCCCTCCGCTGGGCAGATTGCGCCAAACCGCGATCTTCACGGTACATTGTCGAGTGATTCGCATAACGGACTCCGTCCTCGTCGGCTGTGCTGGCGAGAAAACGCAAGACCCTCGCATAGACAGTCCGCGCTGTTGTTTCGTCCGAAAGGGCCGCTCACTTAAGGGGAATCTCCGCGTCCGTCCCGCCTGACGATGAACCCATCCGCCCTCCCGACAAGGGGAAAACCGGCCTCCTGGTTCGAGCGTGTTGACTGTTCTGGGTCTGGGGCGTTATCCTCCCCTTGGCAAGAGGAGAAAACTCGGCTTTCTGGAAGGATCCAAGAGAAAGGATGGTCGTTATGGTGGACAAGACTTCGATTTCGCTGTTTCCCTCGACCGAGGGAATTCCCGAGCAACACCGCATCGGACCGCCCGTCGAGCAGCGCGAATACCTCTGCAATGGACAGATCCGAACCTGGGCCGGGGCGCAGCAGGACGTACTTTCGCCGGTCTGCGAGGCGGCCGACGGCGCGGCTGGCCCCAGACGGATCGGCAGCTATCCATTGCTGGGCGCCGAACAGGCTGTCGAGGCGCTCGACGCCGCCTGCAAGGCGTACGACCATGGGCGGGGCGCCTGGCCGACGATGTCCGTCGAAGAGCGCATCCGTCACGTCGAGGGTTTCGCCTACCGCATGAAGGAACGGCGGGACGAGGTCGTCAAGCTCCTGATGTGGGAGATCGGCAAGACCCTGCCCGACGCCCAGAAGGAGTTCGACAGGACCGTGGACTACATCCGCGATACGATCGGGGCCTTGAAGGACCTGGACCGCGTCTCGTCGCGGTTCGTGATCGAGCAAGGGGTGATCGGGCAGATCCGCCGGGCGCCGCTGGGCGTCGTGCTGTGCATGGGCCCGTTCAACTACCCGCTGAATGAGACCTTCACGACACTGATCCCGGCCCTGATCATGGGCAACGTCGTGATCTTCAAGCCGCCGAAGATGGGCGTGCTGCTGCATCGGCCCTTGCTGGAGGCGTTCCGCGATTCGTTCCCAGCGGGCGTGGTGAACACGGTCTACGGCGAGGGCAAGAGGGTCATCCAGCCGCTGATGGAGTCCGGGCGAATCGACGTCCTGGCCTTCATCGGCTCCAGCCGGGTCGCGGACATTTTGAAGCAGCAGCACCCCAAGCCGCACAGGCTCCGCTGTGTGCTGGGCCTGGAGGCCAAGAACGCAGGCATCGTCCTGAAGGACGCGGACCTCGACCTGGCGGTCAAGGAGTGCGTGCTCGGGTCGCTCTCCTACAATGGCCAGCGATGCACCGCTCTCAAGATGCTTTTCGTCCACGAGGAGATCATCGACCGATTCTTGCCCAAGTTCACGGAGGCGGTCGACAAGCTCAAAGGGGGAATGCCCTGGGAGCCGGGCGTCCAGATCACGCCGCTGCCGGAGCCCGACAAAACGAAGTACCTGGGGGACCTCATCGCCGACTCCCTGGCCAAGGGCGCCAAGGTCGTCAACGCAGGCGGTCAGGTGAACGGAACGTTCATGTCCCCTGCGGTGGTCTACCCGGTCCGGCCCGGCATGAGGCTCTACGTCGAGGAACAGTTCGGACCGGTGGTGCCTGTCGCGACGTTCAAGGATGTGGCCGAGCCGATGACCTACGTGATCGAGTCGAACTACGGCCAGCAGGTGAGCGTCTTCGGCACCGACCCCGACGTCATCGCGGCCCTGGTGGACCCGCTGGTGAATCAGGTTTGTCGTGTAAACATCAACAGCCAGTGCCAGCGGGGTCCCGACACGTTCCCCTTCACCGGCCGCAAGGACTCCGCGGAAGGGACCCTGTCCGTCTCGGACGCCCTGCGAGTCTTCACAATCCGGACCCTGGTAGCCGCCAAAGAAACCGACGCCAACAAGCTCCTGATCAAGTCGATCCTCACAGCCCGAAGCTCGCGGTTCCTGTCGACGGATTTCATCTTGTAGCGATGTCCCTGCTGCGAAGCACGATGTCTCCATCCAAGGAGGCAAAGAAGTTTCAGCGGGCATATTGACTCTTGTTGATGCGGCAAGCTATTCTGTCCCCTGATAGCGAAAGGGAACCGGATGCTGGGAGTGCCTCGGACGCGCGATGCAGCTACTCGACCGGGGCCATGACATGCCGACCGTGCAAGAGCTTCTCGGCCACGAGGGCATGAAGACCTCGATGATCTTACCCACGTCCTCAACCGGGCCGGCAAGAGCCCCGTGGATGATTTGTAGAGGAGAATCGCAGGTGTGTTACACAGAAACCATATATCACCCCACCCCCAGCGGTGCAGACACCGTAAAGGCCTGTATTCGCAAGGTTTATGCCGAACTGAGCGATGGGGTGCTGTGCCGCAACATCGCGACCCAAGGGTGTTATGAAGAAATCAGGCTCATCCGGTCTTCGCGTACTTCCATGGCCTTTGGGGACGCTGTCCCCAACCCCCTGGGATTTGTCGCTTTGCGCCAGAAACATGGCATAGGGGAAGGCGACGAACCACACAGGCAACGTCGCCCAGGTCCCTGGACCGTGGCCCTCCCGCAACGCGGGCTCTCGCCGGAGGGCGGGTTGCTGCCCAGCAGAGCGGGACCTGCGACAAGAGATCCGCCAGAGCAGACGCCAGGCGGGAGGACAGAAGGCAAGTGGTGTCGGTTTCGCTGGAACACGGATCGGCTCTGCTTTGCTCATCATGTTTCTGGCGCAAAGCGGGAAATCCCAGGGGTCCGGGGACAGCGTCCCCGGCGACCGGTCGTTGCCCTATCTCCCAGTACGCAAAAGCCGGATGAGCCACTTTTGTGGCTTCGGCGCGCCCCAAGCGGCGTGCGGAGGAGATTTTCCGCTTCGAGCCAATAGCATGGAGGGATGATCCGTGATCCGAGACACCCGCCACGGGTCACCAGCCAATCGCGCGTAGCACGCCGCCCATGCTGCTGGCGCAAATCGCAAGATGCCAGGGGGCCGGGGACGACGTCCCTGGTCGTGGGGTGTTGCGCAACCACAGAAGCACGCGAGAACCGGATGAACCCTATTTGTACGCCAACGCGACCGCGCCGAGGACGGCGACTGCGCCGCCGAGGAGGGAGCGGCGGGTGGGGCGCTCGTGGTCCAGGATCATGGTGAAGGGGATCACCACCAGCGGCGTGGTGGCCACGATGGACAGCACGACGCCTGTCGGAGCGACGATCAAGGCCCATTGATAGCAGGCGACGCCCAGCGCGGGACCACACAGGGCGTTGGCGATCACCCAGGGCCAGGCGCGCCGCCACGGATGGTGCATTCCGGCGGCTGCGTTGGGCTCCGGCGGGCTCGGCGGTTTACGGAGGCGATGGATGAACAGGACCACCGCCGTCAAGGCCAGGCCCGCCACGATTCGCTGGTAGGCTGCGGTGCCGCCGTCGAGGCGCTGGCCCGCCTGCTCGGCCAGGTCGGAGGCCTTTCGCGTGAAGACCGCTCCGAGGCCTTGTCCGAAAGCCGCGATGATCCCCATGAGGATTCCCACCCGCCAGACGCGGGGCGTCACCGGCGTTCGCGTGTCCGGGACCAGGGCTGTGAACACGCCCGCCAGGATCGTCGTGCTCCAGAAGATCTGGTGGGCGGTCAGGCGGGTGCCCAGCCAGACCCACTCCACGACCGCTCCGATCGGCGCCGCCAGGCACAGGCACAGCAGCACCGCCAGGCGGGGACCCAGGCGATGGTAGGCGCCGTACAGGGCCATGTCGCCCAGGCCGAAGCCGATCAGGCCGCTCAGGAGCAGCCAGGGCAAGCCCGCGCCGGTCAGGCCTTGACCCCAGACGTGGGCCCAGAAGGCAAGAAAGACCGCCGCCACGGTCAGTCGGCTCAGATTGGCGGTGCCGGCCCCGAGCAGACGGGTGCTGCGTCCGGCGCTGACCGCGGACATTGCCCACAAGATCGAAGTAATGATCGCCGGAATCATCGAGAAAACACCGAGCCTGCCTTTCCAACTGGAGCTCTACAAAACGCACATCGGGCCTACTTGCAGAACTCCAGTTCTCAACGGAAATCAAAGTGCAACAGCAGACTCGCGACAGGGAGGTTTGTCAATAGGGATCGATGGCCTTGACACCGCGGACCATCTCCCGCTATGATGTAGGGGTATCCTCTCGGTCGAGGCACTTCGGGTGACCGTTGGAGAGAATCTTCCTTTGTGGATCGGGTTGGAGGTGGTGGATGGCGGCTCGGATTCTGATTCGGTGGTTGACTCTGCTCTCGGTGCTCGTCGTGTCCGGCGGGATTGCCTCGGCCGCGGCGACGAATTGGCAGTCGGCGGGAATGGGCGACTGGTTCCTTGGGACGAACTGGGACGGCGTTGTGCCGACCGGCGGGATCACGGTCGCTGTCAACAACGGAGGCGCCGCCCAGGTGGGCGCCGGCTCGGCCCATGCGTTGGCGTTGGAGATCGGCGCGGCGTTGGAGAATACGTCGAGCGGCACGGTGACCGCGGTGGGCGGCAGCCTGACGGCGCCCAGCCTCTACATCGGCACAGCGACCGCCACGGGTTCGAACACGGCTTCAGGAACGGGCCTCCTCCAGATGTCCGACACCGATTTCTCCGCGTCCGCCCTCCTGCAAATCGGCGTCACTTCTGCCACGGATAGCGGCAGTGCTGCGGTCTCAACCGGCCAGGCAACACTTGCCGGCGGGACGGGCGCCGTTGGTGGTCTTCAGGCGGGCGTCGCGGTCGGCAGAGGGCAACAAGCCGCGGATGGAATCCTGCGGTTCGAGGATGTTGCGTTCACCGGGACAGGCTCATGGACCATCGGCAACGCGGTCCGGACGGACGGCGGGGGCGGGACCGTGGCGGTGAATCGGGCCGAGGTGGTGATTGATGGCGACGATGCCTCCACGGCCAATCTCACTTCTTTGAGCGTCGGCAGCGCCGGCGCCAACCGTGGCGCCGCCTCGGCCAATGCCTCCTTCTCCTTCACCGGGCAGAGCGTCACCACGGGAAGTCTGTCCGTCGGGACGGTGAGCGCGGGCAGCGAAGGCGGGTCCGCCCAGGTCCACGAAGCCTCGGCGGCCTTCGACGCCGATCTGATCGTGACCGGCAACGCGAGCGTCGGCACAGGCTACTCGGAGAATGGCGCCGGCGTCGAGAACGCAGTCTTGACGATCGCGCCGGGACGTCGGTTGGAAGTGGCTGGAGCGCTCGCGGTCGGCAGCGGCAGCGTCGGTGGGCGCACGGGAACGCTGAGCATTATGAGCCCGGCGGTAACCCTGGGCGACGGAGCGGACCTGAGCGTCGGCGGACTGCTCACGATCGGTCAAGTCCATGGCGGCAGCTACCGTTCGGTCTCTGTCGAGGACGCTCACCTGACGCAGGAGGGGGGCTCGGCCGCGCTGAACGGCGGACTGGTGGTCGGCCGGGCGACGATCAGCAATGGCGCCGATGCCTCCGCATCGGGGCGGCTCTCGCTCGACAGGACGACCGTCACGGCCCATGGAGCGTGGACGATCGGAGAGGCGAGCGTACCCTCGTACAGCGGACCGACGGCCACCGTGACAAGCAAGGGGGAGGTGACGATCACAGGCGATGCGTCTTCCGTTGTCGGCCTGACCTCGTTGGTGGTCGGCAACGCACGATCCGACGACTATCGGGGCACGGTTTCGGTCACCGCAGACCTGGCGTTGTCCGGCGGGACGGCGTCCGTGGGCGGCCTCCAGGTGGGCGCTGCCGCCGCAGGCTCGCGAGCCGTCGCGACCGCGGATGCGAGCGCACGGTTCGCGGACATGACGTTTGCCGGCACGGGAGAATGGGCCATCGGCCGTGCGACCAAGGGTGGGTCTGACGGCCCGGTGGGCGCCGCTACGGTCAGTCAAGCCGTCCTGAACATCGAGGGCGACAATGCCTCCACCGCCAATCTCAGCGGCCTGAGCCTCGGTACGGCGAACGCCGGCTACGGGACCGCGCAAATCGGTGATACGCAGTTCTCCTTCGCGGGCCAAAGCGTCACGACGACGGCTCTCTCCCTCGGCACAGCCGCCAGTGGCGAGCATGGAAACGCCTATGTGAACGGGGCCTCGGCGGTCTTTGACGCCGATGTCACTGTGACGGGCAACGCGAGCATCGGCATCGGTTCCACGGGAGGAGAAACGGGCTCCGTCACGATTCAGAACGTCGGCCTGACGGTGGACGCGGGACATGCTTTCAACGTGGGAGGGACCCTGACGGTGGGCAGCGGCGCAGGAAGCCGGCGCGTGAACATCACCGGTCCTGCGGTGACGTTGGGCGAGGGCGTGGATTTCGGCGTCGGCGGGTTGCTCACGATCGGTCAGACCTCCGGCGGCCAGACCACCAGTTCCAGCGTCAACGGCGCCCATCTGACGCTGGAGGGCGGTTCCGCTTCATTGCGCGGCGGGCTGGCGGTGGGTCTTGCCACGGGCAGCAGTTATGTCGGAGATGGCCGCACGACGTCGCCCAGGCTTTGGCTCGACGAAACAACGTTTTCGGGCCTCGGCGCCTGGACGATCGGCAAGGCGCTGACGCCCAAGAGTTCTCACAGCGACGCCGTGGTGGACAATGCGGAAGTCCGCATTCTTGGCGACGTCTCATCGAATGCCGATCTGACGTCGGTGGTCGTGGGACAGGCCCATTCCCAAGGCACCGGTTCGGCTCAGGCCACCGCTTCCCTGACGTATCGCGGCGGGAGCTTCCGCAGCCGCGACGGGATGGTGATTGGCTCGGCCCAGGCGGAGGATGTGACCAACCCGGTTCAGGCGACGGGTTCCGCAAAGTTTGTCAAGACGAATGCCTCCGTGCGGTCGCTGCAAGTCGGCCGCTACACCGGCGTCGGCGATCAGAACCCCTCCAGCTTCGCGCATGGCTCGCTGACGCTGGCCGACACGATCCTGACTGTGGACGAGGACGCCGAATTCGCCCGGTTGACCGGCGGGGTCGGCTCGGCGACGAGCGAGCTTTCGCTGACGCGGAGTCTGCTGGATGTAGAAGGCACTCTGCTGCTCGGCGCCGGCAGCGAACTTCTGTTCCACATCGATGGTTATGGAGCGTTCGGTCGGATCGAAGCGGGCGTCGCTTCGCTGGATGGCGGCTTGTCCGTCGCGTTCGAGTTCGGGCCGAACAAGCCCGCCTATTGGGACCTCATCACGCTGGAGGCGGGTTCGAGCTTCCTGGGCGACTTCGACAGCACGGACGTCCAGGGCCTGTCCGCGTGGGCCGACTGGTCTCTGGGATTTGCGACGAACGACCTCGGCCAGGCGGTCTATCGTCTGGCCATCACAGGCGTTCCTCCCGCTCCCGTCGGCATTCCCGCTCCCGGCGCGGTCGGTCTTTTGAGCGTCGGCCTGGGAATTCTGCTCCGGCGTCGCCGGTAGACGGAGCGTCAGTCGAAATCCGTGGGCAGGGCCGGGTTGCGCCGGTGCTCGAACATCCTGGCGAGCTGGAAGGGCAGCGTTCGCGAGACGGAGAGTTCGTGGGGGATTTCGTTCTCACCGAAGAACCCCACGCCTGTCGTCTCGTGACTCTCCGCTGGCGCGCCCCCTGTGATCTCGCAGAGGAAGAAGAGCTTGTAGATGTGGAAGGGCATGAAGGGCTTGTGCGGATGCTTGCTGCGGTCCCAGACCGCCGCGAGCTTGAGGACCTTGGCCTCGAACCCGGATTCCTCCCTGATCTCGCGGACGACCGCTTCGGACGGGGTCTGGCAGGGGTCGGCCCAGCCGCCGGGCAGGGTCCATCTGTCGCTGTCCAGTTTCTCGCGGACCAGGAGGATCTTGCCGTCGCGAAACGCCGCGCCGCGGACGTCCACTTTGGGGGTTTCATAGCCCTTTTCTCGCGGGAACAGATCGAGGACGCTCTTGACGTCGCAGTCGAATCCCTCGGCCATCATCTCGGCGGCGATCCGCCGGATGTGCTCGTATCGCTCGATCTCGTACGGGTTGTCGGAATAGGTCAGGCCGTTTTGGGCCAGGGCCGCCAGTTGCTTGGCCCACTTGAGCCAGTTTGGTTCCATTTCGAAGGACCCTTTGGATCTGCTGTCTGCGATCCACTATTTGCGATTGTCTGCGCCGATTGCGTCACATCGCGTTCGTTACCGCAGACCGCGACGCCGCCTTACTAGGGTGACCGATCCCGGGTCGCGGTGCAATTCAAAAAAGCGGAATCCGGTTTGACTGCCGCGGGCGGGACTGCTACTGTGCCGGACTTTGGGTGTGATTGGATCATCCTCTTTTGGGAAGGGCGGATTATGAGAACGTGGTTGTTGGCGGCCGGGTTGCTGTTGATGCTGGTGCTTGGGGCCGGATGCGTGATCATCAACGCGTAGGGGGCCAGCCTGTGTGAACCGAGTCCGGCGGGCCGGTCGAGACGGGCTGCCGGACCGCTGTGGTCCCGCAGGAATTGACACGAAGAAAGAGGCTCATCCGGTTTTTTGTTCTCCATGGGATTCTCTGCTCGAATCTGGTTTCGAGCCGTTCCGTGTTTGTGAGGACGTGGATTGTCGCATATTGAAGGTTGCATCCCGCGGGGACCGGGGGTAAGATACACGCTTTGTCCGGGCCTGCGTGGTGACGCGGGGCCGCGGGTGGGAGATCCTGAACCAGGGCACATGCATAGGAGACCGCTGATGAGCAGAAACGCGAAGTTGTGGATGCTGGCGTTGGTCGTCGGAGCAGTCGTGTCTTTGACCCTCGTGGGCTGTAAGGACGAAGGGCCTGTGTCCGTCGGAGACACGAACGCTCCGGCTGCGGCCGCCAAGGCGATCGAACTGACCTACAGCGTGTTCTTCCCGCCCACGCACATCCAGGCTCAAACGGCCGACGCCTGGGCCAAAGAGGTCGAGAAGCGGACCAACGGGCAGGTCAAGATCACGATGTACCCCGGCGGCACGCTGACCAATCCCCAGCAGTGCTACGAGGGCGTGGTCAACGGGATCTCGGATCTCGGCATGAGCTGCTTCGCCTACACGCAGGGCCGGTTCCCGCTGCTGGAAGGCCTGGACCTGCCGCTGGGGTATCCCAACGGTCACGTCGCGACCCAGGTGGCGACGGAACTGACCCGGAAGTATCAGCCCAAAGAAGTGGCGGACGTCCGCGTTCTCTACGTCCACGCGCATGGCCCCGGCCTGCTGGCTTCGAAGAAGCCCGTTCGATCGTTGGGCGACGTCAAGGGTCTCAAGATCCGCTCGACCGGCCTGTCGCAGAAGATCGTGACAGCTCTCGGCGGAACGCCGGTCTCCATGCCCCAGGGCGATACGTACGAGTCCCTGTCCAAGGGCGTCGTTGACGCGACACTGTGCCCGATCGAGACGCTCAAGGGCTGGAAGCAGGGCGAGGTCATCACCTCGGTGACGGACGCCACGGCGGTCGGATACACCACCGCGATGTTCGTCGTGATGAACAAGGGCAAGTGGGACAAGCTGCCGGCTGACGTGCAGAAGATCATCACCGAAGTCAACGCCGAGTGGGTGGCCAGGCACGGACAGGCCTGGGACCAGGCCGACGCGGAAGGCCGCGAGTTCGTCAAGGGCCTCCAGCGGGAGATCATCTCGTTGACGCCCGAGCAGCAGCAGCAGTGGAAGGATGCGGTCAAGCCGGTGCTGGACGCCTATGTGGCCGCAGCCAAGGCCAAGGGGCTGCCGGGCGAGGAATTCCTCAAGGACGCGCAGGACCTGATCGCCAAGTACTCCAAGTGACGGGACGATACGTGGATCCGAGCCAACAACAGAAGATCGCAGGTTCGGGATTCTTCCCTCTTTGCGTGTCCGCCCTGCGCCGCGTCGTCAGCTCGTTGGGCGTGGTCGCAGGCGCGGCGGTCGTCGCGATGATCGTCGTGACGTGCATCGACGTCGTGGGCCGGCGGTTCGGCCACCCGCTCAAGGGGACCTACGACATCATCGAGATCCTCGGCGCGATCACGATCGCCGGCGGGCTGCCCTATACGACCGCGTGCAAAGGCCACGTCGCCATCGAGTTCTTCTTCCAGAGGCTCTCCCGCCGGGGGAAGATTCTGGTCGACACGGTCTGGCGAACGATCATGGTCTCGATGTTTGTCTTCCTCACCTGGCGGTTCGCTCAGTACGGTCTTGAGATCAAGGCCAGCGGGCAGGGGACCTCCACGATGGGCTGGCCGATCTTCTGGCTGCCCTGGTGGTTCTCCCTGTGCTGCGGGGTGATGGTTCTGGTGATCCTGTACCATCTGACGCACCCGGGAAAGGCGCTGATGAAACCATGACCGCGCAGCAGATCGGCATTATCGGTTGCATCGCTCTGGTGGTGCTGCTGTGCAGCAGCATGCCGGTGGCGTTCGCCATGGCGGTCGTGGGGATCGTGGGCTTCGCCATGGTCACGAACTGGCACGCGGCCGTGAGCATGACGACGCTGGAACTGTACAAGGTCTTCGCCTCGTACAGCCTGACGGTGATCCCGCTGTTCGTGCTCATGGGCCAGGTGGCGTTTCACGGGGGCATCAGCCGGCGTCTGTTCGACGCGGCGTATCAATGGCTGGGCCCGCTTCGGGGCGGCCTGGCGATGGCGACCGTCGGCGCCTGCACCGCGTTCGGCGCGATCTGCGGGTCGGGACCCGCCACGTCGGCCACGATGGCGCTGGTGGCGATCCCCGAGATGAAGCGGTACAAGTACAGCATGGAGCTGGCCTGCGGGTCCGTCGCCTCCGGCGGCACCATCGGCATGATGATCCCGCCCAGCGTCGTGTTCATCGTCTATGCGATCATGACCCAGGAGTCGATCGGCAGCCTCTTCATCGCAGGAATCGTGCCCGGGCTCATCACCGCGGTGTTGTTCTGCGTGACGATCTACGTGATGTGCCTGCGCCGGCCGGAACTGGGGCCCGCGGCGCCGGCTTCCTCCTGGAAGGCGAAAGTCTTCTCGTTGCGAGGGGCCTGGGAGACGATCCTGCTGTTCGCCGCGGTCATGGGCGGCATGTTCTTCGGGTTCTTCACCCCCACCGAGGGCGCCGCCATCGGGGCCGCCGGCACGATCGTCATCACGCTGATCAAACGCAAGCTCGGATTTAGGAAGTTCGTCCAGTCGCTCAAGGAGACGCTGCGGACCTCGGTCATGGTGATGATCATCGTCGCCGGCGCGCAGGTCTTTGGGCGTTTCCTGGCGGTGACGCAGATCCCCATCGTGACCGCCAACTGGCTGGGCGGGCTGCCGCTGCCGGGCTGGCTGGTCATGCTGCTGATCACGGGGTTCTACCTGATCGCCGGCTGCTTCGTGGACGCTCTGGCTCTGGTTCTTCTGACGATCCCGATCTTTCACCCGGTTGTGATGAACCTGGGCTACGATCCCGTCTGGTTCGGCGTGATGATCGTGCTGGTGACGCAGATGGGCACGATCACGCCGCCGGTGGGGGTGTGCGCGTACGTCGTCAGCGGCATCGAGCGGGACGTCCCCCTGGAGACGATCTTCCGAGGCTGCATCCCGTTCCTGCTGGCTCTGCTGGTGGTGGCGGTCCTGCTGATCCTGTTCCCGTCCGTCGCCCTCTTCCTGCCGGGCTTGGTGCGTCCGTAGAACGAGCCATCGGCAGGGCGCTGGGCACCCTCTCAAGCGAGCGTTCCGCGCGCGGTTTCATTGATTGTCTCCGCCATTTTCCGTCCCTCCTCGATTCTCAGGTTGTTCTTTGAGCGCCTCTTCCAGAGCCTGACGCTGCTCGGGCGTCAGGTTCGGATCGTTGACCAGGAAGTGCATCAGCGGGCCGTACGCGCCGTCGAACGCCTGGTTGACCAGGGTCTTCAGCGCGCTTCGCCGGGCGTTCTCGCGAGTGAGGATCGGCTCGTACAGGCTCGTGTTGCCTTCCTTGTATTCCCGGACCGCGCCTTTCTCCACAAGCCTGGCCAGAAGCGTGCGGATCGTGGTGTAGGCCCATTTGACCTGCGGGGGCAGCCGCCCGGCGATCCCTCGCGCCGTCGCCGGGTGCTTCTCCCACAGGCAGTTCATCAGTTGCCATTCTGTGTCGGTCAATCGCATGCGGGACCTCCTTTACTACGACTGTAGTACATTTTACGACAGATGTAGTAGGAGTCAAGGAGAAAATGGGGAGAAGGCGAAAAATAATCGGAGGGGACCTCATTGACCTTATTGACCTTATTGACCTTATTGACTGTGCGACCAGGCGGCGGCATCGTCAATGAGGTCAATAAGGTCAATGAGGTCCACTAGCTCCTTCCCGCGGATTGGCGCAATGATTCGCTTTGCATTCTGGACGCCGGAGTGTATAATGTCTGCGATAACTGGGTTCAGAATCGGCCGGGGACAAGAAGGCCCCCCATAGCGCGTGAACAGGGCAATGCCGCATCCAGTAGAGCGCATGCGTGGTTGCAGGTATCACGGCTCCCCTGATACACCTTAGACCCGCTGAGGTTTCAGACTTCCGACGCGGGCGGACCCATTGAACAAGACTCAAGGAGAAACATGTACGCACAGTCGATTCGTAATGTGGCGATCATCGCCCACGTCGATCATGGCAAGACGACGCTGGTGGATCAGCTTCTCTACCAGTCGGGCACGTTCCGCGACGAGGAGTTGGACAAGCTGGCCGGCGGCGAGCACAACCTGATCATGGACTCCAACCCGCTCGAACGGGAGCGCGGCATTACGATCTTGAGCAAGAACTGCGCGATCCAGTACACCGACAAGGACGGTCGCGAGTACAAGATCAACATCGTCGATACGCCGGGCCATGCGGATTTCGGCGGCGAGGTCGAACGCGTGCTCAAGATGACCGACGGCGTGCTCCTGGTCGTCGATGCCTTCGACGGGCCGATGCCCCAGACCCGTTTCGTGCTGGGCAAGGCCCTGGCTCACAAGCTCAAGCCCATTCTCGTCGTCAACAAGGTGGACCGCCCGGACTGTCGGCCCGACGACGTGGTCAACGAGGTGTTCGATCTGTTCGTGGAGTTGGAAGCCAGCGATGACGCCCTGGATTTTCCCGTGATTTTCGCGTCCGCCAAGGAAGGGTGGGCAACGACGGATTTGTCCCGTCCGAACAAGGATCTCGGGCCGGTGTACGATGCGATCATCCGTTCGATTCCGGCCCCGAAGGTCGATCCGGACAAGCCCCTGCAGATGCTGGTCACTTCGCTGGAGTACTCGGATTACGTCGGCCGGGTGGGGATCGGGAAGGTCTTCGCCGGGCGGATGTTGCAGGGCCAGCCGGTGACGGTGATCGACAAGCAGGGACACCATACGCAGCAGAAGGTGGTGCAGTTGTACGAGTTCGAGCGACTGGGCAAGAAACGCGCCGAAGAGGTGCAGGCCGGCGACATCTGCGCCGTGGCGGGTCTGGACCCGGTGGATATCGGCGACACGGTCGCCTGCCCCGATCAGCCCAGCGCGCTGCCGATCGTGGCGATCGACGAGCCGACGATGAGCATGACGTTCCAGGTCAACAACGGCCCGTTCGCCGGCCAGGACGGCAAGTACGTCACGTCGCTCCAGATCCGGGACCGCCTGGACAAGGAACTCCAGACGAACGTCGCCCTTCGCGTCGATTCCGGCGTCAGCGCGGACGAATTCGTCGTCTCGGGCCGTGGGCTGATGCACCTGGGCATTCTCCTGGAGAACATGCGTCGCGAAGGCTACGAGGTCTGCGTGGGCAAGCCGCAGGTCATCGTTCGCGTCATCGACGGCGTCAAGCAGGAGCCCATCGAGCGGCTGGTCATCGAATGTCCCGCCGACTGCCAGAGCGCCGTGATGAGCCTGATCGGCACCCGTCGCAGCGAGATGCTCAAGATGGACAGCAAGAGCGGCGCCAGCGACTACGTGCACATGGAGTTCATGATCCCGTCGCGCGGGCTCTTCGGCCTGAACGCCCGGGTCCTGACCGCCACGCAGGGCAGGGCGATCATGCACCACACGTTCGAGCAGTACGAGCCGATGCGCGGCTCGATCCCCGACCGCGGGGCAGGCGTGATGATCGCCAGCGAGACCGGCATCGTCACCGCGTACGCGCTGGACGCCCTCTACGAGCGGGGATTCTTCTTCGTCAAGCCGGGCGAGCGGGTCTACGAGGGCCAGGTCGTGGGCGAGCACTGCAAGGACAACGACATCGTGGTCAACGCGACGAAGGCCAAGGCGCTGACGAACATGCGGACGTCGTCGAAGGACGACGCGGCCCGCATCCGTCCGGCCCGGATCATGAGCCTGGAAGGCCACCTGGAGTACGTGCAGCACGACGAGCTGGTCGAGATCTGCCCGACCTCGATCCGCCTCCGCAAGCGTCTGCTCCAGGAAGGACAGCGCCGCCGGGCCGCACGACTGGGCGTCGACGCCGTGATGAGGTAGCGGACCCGAGACGACGCAGACCGTCACGGACCTTCATCGAGTGGAACGACGCTCTGCGCGTGTCCGTGTCGGTCCGCGGGACTCTACTCCGACAGGTGTGCCGCGAGGTGGCCTGCGTCCGCCGACCGGACTAGCGGGTCGAACGACGGATCGCTCTGGAGCGGGCCCGTCACGACGTCCGGATACAGGATGTCGTCCCGGCCCAGATTCGCGGGCCCTGGGGCCACGCTGACCCAGGGATCGACGTTCACGTAGGTCCCCGGCGCCAGCCACCCGCCCTGGGCGACCGTGGTCACGACCAGTACGATCATCGTGACGGTCAGCACGGACATCGACAGCAGGGCCAGGCCCGGCAGCACGGTGTCCACCAGCCACCGGTTCCTCAACGTCCGCGAATCCGGCGTGTTGGACTTCGCCACCGGCAGTCCGAACGCCGCGGCGCACAACGGCTCCATATCGCTCCTGGTCATTTGGCTCATCACTCCACCTCCGTCCTCTCCCCCAGGTAAATCATGCGCCATTTTCGAGCCGGTGGCGGGAAATTCCGCGTTTGCCACCTGATATTCCGAGTGAGGCGTCGTCCCGATGGCGGGCATTCCGTGCGGTTTCTTCGCTTGCCTGGAATCGCTGGAGAGCGGATAATGCCGCCTGTGGTTCTATCTTCCGGCGAGGCGCCGGCGCAGAAGGGGTCGATTATGAAGACAGTCGCTTTCATTCTCGTGATGGTTCTGGGGCTCTCGACGACGGGGATTGCCTCGCAGGACATCGTCATCGCCGATTTCGAGTCCGAGGACTGGGGGCAGTGGGAGGTCACCGGGACCGCGTTCGGGCCGGGACCGGCCAAGGGGACTTTGCCCCGCCAGATGCACGTCAGCGGCTATCTCGGCCAGCGGCTGGCCAACAGCTATCATCAAGGGGACGGCTCCATCGGGACGCTCACATCGCCCGAGTTCAAGATCGAACGGAAGTTCATCACGTTCTACGTCGGCGGCGGGGCCTTCGCCGGCCAGACCTGCGTCAATCTGATCGTGGACAAGCGGATCGTCCGCACGGTCACAGGGCAGAACAGCCGGCCCGGCGGGTCCGAGACGCTCGTCTGGCACGTCTGGGACGTGTCCGATATGATCGGCAAGTTCGCCAGGATCCAGATCGTGGACCAGCTCAGAGGGCCCTGGGGACACATCACCGCGGATCACTTCGTGATGAGCGACCAGAAGACCGGCGGGCCCCAGCGCAAGGAATTCGCGGTCGCGAAGCGGTACCTGAACCTGCCGGTCAAGAACGGCGCCCCGAAGCGCCGCATGCGGATGATCGTCGATGACAAGGTCGTTCGCGAGTTTGAGATCGAGCTGGCCGAGCGAACGCCCGACTTCTGGGTGTTCCTGGACCTGGCGCCGTTCGCGGGCAAAAAGGCGGCCGTCGAGGTCGAGGGGCTGGGGCCGGGATCGTACGGACTCAATCAGGTGCAGCAGGCGGACGGGATCATCGCGTCGGAGAACCTCTATCGCGAGCCGCTGCGGCCGCAATTCCACTTCACGTCCCGGCGGGGCTGGAACAACGACTCCAACGGTCTTGTTTTTCACAAGGGGCTCTGGCACCTGTACTACCAGCACAATCCCTACGGCGTGCAATGGGGCAATATGCACTGGGGCCACGCGGTCAGCGAGGACCTTGTGCACTGGCGGGAGCTGCCGATCGCGATCTATCCCCAGCGGTTCGGCGACTGGGTCTTCTCGGGCAGCGCGGTGGTGGACGTCAACGACACCAGCGGGTTCGGGCAGGGGGGCGAGCCCCCGATCGTCGTCGCGTACACGAGCACCGGTCGCGGCGAGTGCATCGTCTACAGCAACGATGGCGGCCTGACCTTCGCGGAGTTCGAGGGCAATCCGGTGGTGCGCCACGCGGGGCGCGATCCGAAGGTGATCTGGTACGGTCCCGGTCGGCACTGGGTGATGGCGCTGTACGACGAGGAAGGGGGCAAGCGGTCGATCGCGTTCTACACGTCGCGGGATCTGAAGGCGTGGGAGTTCGCCAGCAAGATCGAGGGGTTCTTCGAGTGCCCGGAGATCTTCGAGTTGCCGGTCGAGGGGACGAGCGAGCGGCGGTGGGTGCTGTACGGCGCCGACGGGGACTACCTGACCGGGTCGTTCGACGGGCGGGTGTTCACGCCGGATGGCGGGCCGGGGGCCGCCAAACAGCGGTTCAGCCATGGCAACTGCTTCTACGCGTCGCAGACCTACAGCGACGTGCCGCCCGAGGATGGCCGGCGGGTGCAGATCGCCTGGGGACGGGTCGAGATGCCGGGGATGCCGTTCAACCAGATGATGCTGTTCCCGGTGGAGCTGACGCTGCGGCCGATGGGACAGGGCGTGCGGATGTTCGCCAGGCCGGTTCGGGAAATCGAGCGGCTCTGGGGCCAGAGTCGCATGTACAGACAGATCGAGGTCTCGCCGGGCAGCGATCCGGTCGGGTCGGTCGAGGGCGACCTGCTGCACGTGAAGGCGACGCTACGGCCGGCGGGGGCGACGAAGTGCGGGTTCGTGGTCCGCGGGATCGAGGTGGCGTACGACCCGACGGCGCAGAAGCTGACCTGCGTGGACAAGTCGGCGCCGCTGTCGCCGATCGATGGGACGATAAAGCTCGAGTTGCTGATAGACCGCACGTCGATCGAGATCTTCGCCAACGAAGGCGAGGTCTACATGCCGATGGGGGTCATCCCGACGGCAGACAACCTATCGACGCGAATCCTCGTGGAAGGCGGCCCAGTGAAGCTCGATACCCTGGAAATTCACCCCCTCAAGTCCGTCTGGCAATGAGGGGGAGCAGGCGGAACCCGAGAGACAGCCCTTCCCGCGATTTCGGGCTCTCGGGGATTCAGTCCAGCAATTCGCTCAAGACCAGCACCGCCTCCTGGCGGAGGGTGAGAATCGGCCGCAACTGCTGTCTGGCCTTGGTCAGTTCCTGCTGAACCTTCTTCCTGGCATCGCGAAGGGCGGTCAGTCTGGCCTTGATCTCCTCCACCTTGGTCTCCTTGTTGTCGAGCAACTCCCAGAGTTCTCTGGTTAACCGCGTGACTTTAGACACAGATCTTGCTGGATGGTTCCCATAAGACGCTCGCCAAAACAAAAGCAGGGCCTGCGTCTTGCGGACGCAGGCCCCGCTTGGTTGTTGGAGGAGGCTATCGATCCCCGGCGTCATTGCAGGGGATGGCCATAGCCTATGTCGTCGATGTAGATCCGGCCAGTCCCCTTGATCGGGTTCGTCCGGCTGTCCACGCCCAGGATTATCTTCTTCACCGACTTGAGGTTTACCCCTGTCAGGCTGCTCAGCGGAACCCGCCACTGTGTCCAGCCGGCGGTTGTCACCGCGGTCGGATTCGTCGCCTTGGCGGTCTTGCCGGCGGTGTCCTGCACGATCAGATACAGGTCCGCCGGGTCGTTCGCAGGCTGCGGATCGTCGCCGATCGCGGTCACCTGCCAGGAGGCGCCCGTGACGTTGCCTGTGGCCTGGGCTCCCGACATCACCGCGGTCGTCGTGGCCGCGGTATTGTGGCTGGTCACGCACAGCCCGACGTACACCGGGTTGTTCATGACCACCGTCGTCGACACGATCGCCCCGGCGGCATCCTTCAGATCCGTCCACGTGGTCCCGTTGCTGCTGTACTGCGCCGTGAAGACGTTGCCCTTGCGGGTCAGCTTGACCCACTGCGGCGCCGCGATCCCTGCCTGCGTGGCGCTGCCGCAGGTGGCTCCCGTCGTCGGACGCCAGCCCATCGAGACCCCGCTGCTGAACGACTGGATCATGTAGACGAACGTCGAGTCCGCATCGAGGCTCTGACGGATCATCACGCCGGCCTTCGCCCAGGCGTTGGTGTTCACGAGGCTCTCGACCTTCACCACGATCGAGCCGTCCCCGTTGAGGGTCTTGTGTGCGAAACGGAAATCGTCGGCGTTGTCCCAGATGTCGTGGCCCGCCGCGCTCATCGTGATGACTCCGTTGCTCTCCAGGTACGCCGACGGGGCGCCCTGCACCCACAGGCTCAGCGTGTCGGCGCCGTTGGAGCTCCAATTCTGAACGGGCGAGAACTCCCGCTCGGCCTCGCTGAAGAACGGCGCGGCCGAGTTGTTGTAGATGAAGGGCATCGCCTGCATGCCGGCGTGAACGGTCCTTCGCTCCGCGAACGGCGCGACGTCGTAACCGACCTGGGAACCGCTGGCGCCGGTGGTCAGACCATCGACCCAGATCTCATAGATGCGCGTGTCCTCGTCATTGTAGCTCTCCATGTCGTCGACGGTCGCATATTCCTGGGTGCTGAAGTTCCAGATGTCGCCTTCGTAGGGGCCGCTGCCGCCGATCTCGTTCACCTTCCAGTAGTAGGCGGTCCCGAAATTCAGCGAGGCGGGTGTAAAGGCGTGCTCTGTCGGAGTGCCGACCAGGGCCAAGGCGTTCCGGTCCGTCCCCAGATACACCTCGTGCGATTCCGCATCGCGTCCCGGCCGCCAGTAGAGGTCCGTGTCGAGGGCGACGCCCGCCGCCCCAACCGCCGGCTGCGGGCCGCGTGCCTGCGTCGGAAGATAGTAGAACCGCACTTCACTGAGGCTGACCTGAGGAGCCATGCCCCCCCAGTTCGTATCGATCGTCAGTTTGACGTACTTGGCCGAAGCGCCGCCGAAGTCGACAATGGTGTCCGCGGTATACGTGGGCGAGCCGGGAGCCCATGCAAACTCAGGCACTCCCTCGAGCTTCGTCCAGGTCGCGCCGTCCACGGAATACTCGACCGTGACGTCCTTGGCGCCGAAGCCGACGAACGCCTCGACCAACTGGTTGGAGTTCCAGACCCACATCTCATCGAGCTTGTAGACCTTGTCGAATGCATACTGAATCCAGTTCGGCAGCACCCCGGCGCTCATCCACATCTGCATCAGCTCGGTCGAATGTTGATCGCTGGCATTGAGACCGGAGCCATTGACGGTGTTCTGTGCTCCCGTGCCCGGCTGGGCGCTGGACGCGGTGGCGGTCACGCCGGTGATGGGGTAGACGTAGGGCTCGACGGTGAAGGACCAGACCGCACCCGCGATGACCGTGTTGGCGGGGGCCGCGTTGACCTCGTCGACGCGCCAGTAATAGGTCTGGCCGTATTCGAGCGGGCTTGGCGTCGCATAGGCAGCGTCCGCCTGGCCCTGGCTGACCAGCATGCCCTTGGGGTCGGCCGCGGTGGCGTCGGTCACGTCCTGCTGGCTCGTTCCCAGATAGACATTGTGCGTCGCGGCGTACTCGCCGGGCGTCCAGCCGAGCACGACGTCGGCCGGGACGTCGGTCGCGCCGGCAGGGGGGTTCGGGTTTGTGGCGACGCCGCGAACCACATCGCCGATCTGCACGTTGTCGATGTGCACGCTTCCCTTCGTGTTGGCGTCGGCATCGCTGGCGAAGGTCACGCTCCCGATCTTGGTCAGGCTGGGATTGGTGACCGTGCCGACCAGCTTTCCGTTGAGAGTGACGGTGACCACGCCGCCCTCGCCCAGCTCCATCATCAGGTTGTTGTACTGCCCGGCGACGGTCTGAGCGTTGGCGCCGCCGAATTCGACCCAACCGGCCGCAGGCCAGCTCCCGTTGAGGGAGTTGGCGTATCGCAGGGGCCCGCCGGGCCATGTGTAGACCTCGATGTAGGCCTGGCTCCACACCGTGTTCCCCAGCGTGATCTGCATATGGAAGTTGAAGACGTCGTCGTTCTTGAAGTCGCAGGAGAACTTGGTTTCTCCCACCACCACCCGGCTGATGCCGCAACGCACCCAGGCGGAGGCGGAAGTCGTTCCCGCAACGAGGACCTCATTGTTGACGATGAGGGATTCGACGGTCCCGTCCCTGAGAATCGTCCACCCGTTGCCCACGTTGCCGTCCGGCCTGTCGAAATCGTCCGCGAAAGGCGCCGCCCCGGCGTTGGCCGCCGCGAGGAGGCAGACCAGCAGCCCCAACTCTCTGATCCTACGCATTGGATTTCCCTTTCAAAAAATGAAGTACCCGATCCAGAAGAACTGCAAAAGCGGGAATTGTGCGAATGCGATCCTCTCCCTGCCCCCTCGACCGGCCGCGCGCAAAACCAGCCCGCGCGCCGCCCACACGCTTGCGTGAAGAACCCAACCTCGCGACACCACACCGTAAACGACGCAAGACCCTTCACCTCCACGACAGTTGCAACAGGCCAACGCCCATCTTCACTGCCGATAATCCCATTTATACCAGATCGCAACGCAAACCGCAATCGAAGTTTCCGAGATCTCCCAGCCAACCCGCCCTCCGGCCTGACGCCGCGGTCTCACGGGTTCTCCTGGTCCGCCATCCACCTTGCGTGGACCTCCCGAATTCTCTCCGGCGGCCATTCCTCCGGGAAATTCAGCCGGGCGAATTCCCCGGACAGTTCGACCGCTTTGTAGTCGTACGCCCGCGCCGCCTCGGTGTCCTCCTGATAGAGCCCAAGTCTCACGCGTTTCCCGCCGATCCCGATCCTCGCGTCCCACTTGTGGGTCCACTTGCAGTAGCTCACGCCCGTGAATCGCGACGAACTGCCGCGCTTCTTGCTTCGATTGCAGGAGTTCTCCTGCTTCGTGCAGACCCGCAGGTTCTCCCGCGTGTTGTCCAGTTTGTTGCGGTTCTTGTGGTCCACGACCATCCCCTTGGGGGGCCTGGCCACCTCCCGATGCAGAAAGATGATCTTGCCCCTCTCCCATCGGGCGGCATATTCCCCGTGCAGATACCACACCCACCGGTTCAGCCATTCGAAGTCCGCCGCGTCCACATAGGCGTGGAAGTCGCCGCCGACGGGGATCGTCTTGACGTTGTTGCCCTCGGGCTTGGGCGGGCGGCGCCGGTAGTTCCGACACACCGGGCCCAGCGGGCACCGCCTGATGTGCCCCGGATGGTCCGGCTGATTCCCGCACGTCGGATGCGTGATGACCCGATGCGCGAGGTTCCACACCATCTGGGCCCGGTCCCAGAACGAGTACACGCAATTGAAACAATGCTCCGCCATGGTCTCTCCCTTTCAGAGTATGGTTGTGTGTCGCCGGCCCGCAGTCTCGGATGTTCGCGAGCCGCCCGGTCGCACGGGCCGACCTCAGGAGTATGATAATATGACCATAGTCGCATGTCAACATGAATCGAAAGAAATCAACAAATGTTTTGTGGATCATAAACCCCTGCCCGCCCAGGAGTAACGACTGCCGGGGAAACGTCGGACCTGTTTGTCGGCCGGGCTCTTCAGCCCACACGTGGATTCGAAATGCGGGATTCACCACGGAGACACAGAGCCCCCGGTGCGGCCTCCGGCCGCAACCCAAGAACTCATAGCCGAAAGAAACGAAAAAAGCCGAAAAACAAGAAGACAACATCGAGACTGACCGCAAACCTTCCCTCGTTCCCCTTTTTCGCCTTCTTTCGTTTCTTTCGGCTGCCTCCTCTTGTCCTTCCCTTGCGGCAAAGAACCTTGCCAAGAAAACAAGATGCGAGGCCTTTGTAGTACGACGACATTAGCGGGCGAAGATCACAGATCCGTCAACCACAGAGGACACCGAGGACGCGGAGGAAGGCCGATCCGCCAAGGCGAAGAGATCATCGGCAGATGAACGCAGATTGGAGCAAGATCCCAGGATCAAGACAGTGAGAGGTAACTTCTTGTTACTGAATAACTTAGCTGTCTTTTCTGTGAACTCTGTGCCTCTGTGGTGAGCCAAAACCATCCGTATTTCTACGTACTCCTTCCCCCGGGCGACGAGTCACAAGCCACAGGTCGCGTAGCCCCGCCCGCCGCTGCGGCCCGTTTCCCGCGCGACGAATCCCAACCGCAGAGGTCGCGGAACACGCGGAGAGCGTGCTGGGGATTGCGAATCCACTCGGGGTCCGTTATTCAAGAAACAAATAGTCGATCGTTAAGACTTGACCCCGCCCTTCCACTCGTTTCGAATCCTGTGAGATGAATAATCTTCGAGCCCGCCGGACCCCTGATTCCCATAATCCCACTGCATTCGAGACCCAAAGGGCTGTCGCGAGCACGATCTTCTTGCCGGAGATCCTCGGCATTTGCCTGCACCTGTGCCGCTTTGATATAATAGGCGACAGGTAGCGATGGAAGACGCCTGCCGCTGGCCCCCCGCTGGGGATGCCCTTGTCGGATGGGCGATCCGTAAACTGTATATCATGTCTTTGTTTTGGAGGTGGAATGATGAGAGGACTCGCAGGATTGGTTGTTCTGGCATGTTTGTGTTTGGGAAGCACGGCGGCAAATGCCGCGACGGTCTATTGGGTGGATTGGACGCTGCCCGCCACGTACGGTACCCCTGGGTCCGCATCGGGCACTATCGCCTTTCCCACCGGGACCATCCACGTAACGTATTCGGGGGAGACGGTCTATCGTGCAGATATGGGCGATTGGAACTTCCCCGGGACGTATGCCAAGCCGGGCATCGTGGACAATACGCCTATCCCCGCCAAGGAAAGCATCACCCTGGTGGGTGGCAACAACGTCGTCGATACCATTACGTTCTCTGTGCCGGTGCTCAACCCTGTGCTCGCGATTCAGAGCCTTGGAAACGGGGGAGACCTGGCTCAGTATACTTTCAGCTCTCCGTTTACGCTTTTGCAACAGGGCCTCGGCCATTGGGGTGGGACCTCTTCCTCTCTCTCGCAGGTGGGCAACATCCTCTATGGTCGGGAGGGCAATGGTATCATCCAGTTCAGCGGTGTATACAATTCGATTAGCTGGACGGTCCCTGATGGTGAGGACTATCACATGTTCACGGTCGGGGCGCCGGCCACTATCCCCGCCCCCGGCGCGATCCTGCTCGGCACGCTCGGTACGGGTCTGGTCGGCTGGATACGACGACGCAAGGCGCTGTAATCCACCTGATTTCTGTGACCACTCCGGGGCTGTACGGCTGTCGTACAGCCCCTTTTTTGCGCGCCGAGCATGTTCGACAGCTTGAGGGGGACAAATAGGGACTGTCCCTCGGCCTCTTGTGCGTGGCGAGGATTTGTCGTCCTGAGGCGCAGCCGAAGGACCTGGACACGGGATGAGAGGTTTCTCTCGGTCGCGAGCCAGATCCTTCACTTCGCTGCGCTGCGTTCAGGATGACAAGACCCGCGCACGAATGACTCCGAATCCGTATGAGAGGCAACTTCTGGAGTGGGGAGGGACTGTCCCTATTGACCGTGATCTGTCCGCTGCTTCGCCGTGCGCCTGCGCGAGGGGCTTCTATCCTGCTCTGTGGGCTCTGTGCCTCTGGGGTGAAATCCGCTGGTGCAGCGGGCTGGCGGCCTGCCCTGAAAGGAAATGGATGATTGATGACCGCGGGGCGGCGGGTGCGGCCGGACGCGAATCATCAATCATCCATCATCGATCGTCAATCAGGAATGACCCATCACTTGAGCACGCAGACCGCCTGGGGCACGCGGACCCACAGGGCGATCGTCTCCAGGACGCTGAACTGGTACTCGCCTGCGCCGGGTCCGACGAAGCCGGTCACCAGGTCCTGGCCCAGGACGATGTTGGCGAACGGGCCGCTGGTGTCGATGAGGACGCCTCCGGCGGGCAGGCCGGGGGCCTTGACGACGCCGTCGGGGACGACCTGGCGGATGTGCTCCAGTTCCGTTTGGTTGCCCTGGGCGTAGCGGCGGAACAGCAGGTTGTACAGCTTCGGGGCCAGGGCCAGGGCGTACGGGCCGTGGAAGCCCGCGTTGTCCAGCTCCGTCACCGCGGCGATGACGTCCTCCGCGGCGGTTCCGACTTCCTTCCAGGGCTTGAGCTTGACCGAGTGCGAACCCGGCGTGTTGAGCAGGCCGGTCCCGCCCAGCGGGGCCAGGCCGCTGAAGATCAGGCTGTCTTCCTGGCGGGCGACCGCGATGGCGGCCTTCGTGGCGGGACCCAGGTCCAGGGGCAGGCCCGACTGCTCGGCAGCGACGAGGTCGCGGACGGGCAGGCTGAAGTCGCTGCGAAGCATAGCCAGCGGGATCGAGCCGCAGCCGCTGACGGTGACGCCTTCGACGGTCTTTCCGTCGGCGGCCGAGTCGGACAGGGGCACGGCCTTGAATCCCAGGCCGAACGGTCCCATCGTGCTGAGGATTCGTCGGCCGCTCAACTGGCTCTTGGCGGTCTCGACGACCGCACGATCGATCTGTTCCCACACGCTATCGGCAAACGGCGCGTCGCCGCGATGCAAGTATTGTTCGGACATGGAAAACCCCTTCAAATCTGCTGTCTATCATTGACGATTCACGATCTGGACGAGGTGGTCGCGGGCTGGCTTTGCCGATCCGGGACGACGCTCCGCGCCGATCGTAAATAGTAAATCGTAATTCTTCGATTCCTCAGGTCTTCAGGTTCCCGATCGTCGGGATGGGCTTGGCTGCGGCGGGGGCTTCGGCCTGCGGGCCCTGTTCGCTCGCCATTTCGTCGACCTCCGCGGCGCCCTTGGCCAGCAGGGCCTCTTCGTCCTTGGCCAGGATGCAGATCAGACGTTGGAACTCGCCTGCGTGGACCCGCTCTTCGTTGGCGATGTCGATCAGGACCTTTCTGGCCAGTTCGTTGTCGGTGGCGTCGGCGTGCGCCATATAGGCATGGACGGCCTCGTGCTCGGCCGCCAGGTTCAGACGCAGGGCGCGAAGCAACTCCGAATCGGTCAGTTTGCGTCCGGGGACGACCCCAGTGAACGGATTGACGAACTCCGGCATGGCCGGACCTCCTTTCTTCATCGATGATCGACCCTGGATGATCGCAGGCGAGACTTCCCGCCCATCATCCATATCCATACACCTGTCACTTGTACGGCATTTCGAGACTGTAGTTCAAGGCCAGTATAGACTCAAGCAAAAAACTTCGCACACGGTCCGGCGCGAAGTCTCGCGGGAGTGCGTTGAGCACGATGCTCGGTGCAGCGGCCGGGGTGGGGGCGCACGCGCACAAAAAGACCTGCCGTCCGGCGGACCGGAGGGCAGGTCTTGGCATGTTCAGACGAGGCGCTCTTGTCAACGACGGCGGAGCAGCTTGTACGTTTCCTCGCCGCCGCTGAGCAGGTGGACGAGCGGTTGCGGCCGGTCCACGTTCTCGATGAACTTCGGCCGGGCCGACCACGGCGTGACGCTCAGCACGCCCAGCATGTCCATCCAGTGCTGCAAACGCGCCACCGGCAGGTTCCACGTCATGTGGAAGTGATTGGCCGGCGGATACTGCTTGTACTCGACCATACTGGCATACTTCGGGACGCAAAATGTGTGCGGCCAGGTTGGGGTCGTGAGGTTGCACATGGCTTTGCCCAGCTCTTCGGGGACTTCGGTGGTCTCCGCTTCGTCCCAGATCAGGCTGAACAGGCCGCTGACGCTGCTGTACGCCATGCGGGCGGCCAGCCCCTTGATCCCGGCGGGGGTCATGAAGGTGACGGAGTTTCCGCCGCCTGGGAAGTAGAACTCGTCGGCCAGCGGCATCGAGACCCGCTCCATGACCTGCTTGACCGTCGTGCCGGGCGAAGCCGCCCAGTCGAAGGCGGCGCTGCCGGAGTTGTCGCCGTCGACGAGGCCTTTCTTGTACCAGTCGGCGTTCGTGTCGAGTTTCTTGATGCCCAGCTTCTCGGCCAGGGCCTTGATTTCCCACGCCTCCCAGACCTTGCGGAAATCCATGAACAAGGGGGGATTGCCGCCGCTGAGATAGGTCATGAACAGCATCGTCAAGAGGCCCTGCACGTCGGCTTCGGTCGCGTAGGGCAGCGGGGCCTTGGCGCCCGCGTGGTCGAAGGTGCTGTTGAAGAACGACTCCATCACGTCCGCCACCGGCAGGGGGATGCCGCGACGGTCGCTGCCCCATTCGAGCTGGCTCATGAACCCGCCGCCGACGGCGTTGAGGTCCGCCATCAGGTCCCGCACGATCAGATACATCGCCAGCGACATGTTGAACCGCTCGCTGTCCTGATCGCTGCGAAGTTCCAGACGCTTGCCGACATAGCGGTCGATCCAGCCTCGCAGGTCCTTGAGTTCCTTGTCCTTGTAGGCCTTCTTCGTGAGCATGTCGGCCAGGAGCTTCATGTCCAGACGCGTGATTTCCAGGCCGAACGTGTTTCGCGTGGGCAGCACGTGCGCCAGAGCCGTCTCCATGCCCATCGAGTCGTGTCCGAAGATCACGACGCGCCGGCCCTTCAATGCGACCTTGGTCACCGCGGCGTAGCACCAGTCGATGAGGTTCCTGGCGGTGGCGTCGGTCATCTCGGGTTCCATCCCGGTGTCGGGCCAGGTCCCGACGTTCAGGCAGGCCATCCGTCCGTACTGGGCCAGGGCGCCGTTGAGCGCGTGGGCGTAGACCACGCCGGGCTTGGGGCCGCTGTTGCCGCAGGTGATGTTGATCGGCGTGTCGGCGGGGAACTGCTGGAGCAGCGAGATCACGGTCAGTTGCGGAAAGGCCCACGTGTCCGGCACGCAGACGAGAATGTCGACGTCCGCCTTGCGGAACTGCTGGGCGACGATGTCGGCCTGGGGCTCGCCGTCGACGAGCACGTCGGAATAGACGACCGGGACCGGCGTCTTGTCGGGCATGACGACCTCGCCGCTGATCGTCTCAGCGGCCATTCGGGCGATGTTCTGGCACCGCCTGCGGCTGTCCTGATCCACCCGCGGATCGCTCGTCGCGAACACTCCAATGACAGGCGCCTTCGGCGTCGCCTTGCGGATCGCCGGCAGTCTCGTCGCTTCAGCTCTCTTGGCCATTCGGAACCCCTTTCCATCTACGATCTACTATTTACGACTTGCTATCTGTCCTGTCCTCGCAGGCCTCGCCCACGTCGGCCATTCCATCAGCCGAAATCGTCAAATAGTAAATAGTCAATACTAGATAGTAAATTCCTTTGTGTTTTCCAGCGTCTTTTTCACGAGGTCGAGGAACTGGGCCGCGTAGGCGCCGTTGGCGACCTTGTGGTCTACCGAGAGCGTCATGTTCATCAGCTTGCGGACCAGGATGTTGCCGTTGTCCGGGACGCAGGTATCGGTGATCTTGCCGACGCCCAGAATGCTGCACTGGCCGGGGACGACGATCGGGATAAATGACTCGATTCCGAAGCCGCCCAGGTTGGTCACCGTGATGCAGCCGCCTTCGAGATCGGACATGTCCAGCTTGTCGGCGCGGGCCCGCTCGATCAGCGCCTGGCTGTCGCGGGCGATCTGGCGGACGTCCTTCTTGTTGACGTCCTTGACCAGCGGAGCGACCAGACCGTCGGGGACGGAGATCGCCAGGCCGATGTGGATCGCGTCGGCCAGCTTGATCGCGTTGCCGACGAGCTGGCCGGTCATGATCGGGTACTTCTGCAGCCCGGTGGCGACCGCCTTCATGATGAAGTCGTTGAAGGCGACCTTGACGCCGCCGGTCTCATTCATCTTGGCCCGCGCGGCGACGAGGTCCGTCATGTCCACGCAGATGGTCAGATAGAAGCAGGGGATCTCCTGCTTGGATTTGAGCATGCGTTCGGCGGTGATCCGCTGGAGCCGGTTGACCTGGACCGTGGCGCCGAGCTTGGCCTCAGCCACCGGGGCCGCGGCGGCCGGCTTGGCGGCGGGGGCAGCCTTGGCGGGCTTGGCCTCTGCGGCGGCCTTGATGTCGGCTTCGGTGATCTTGCCTGCAGGGCCTGTGCCCTTGATGGTCGCCAGATCGACGCCGAGGTCCTCGGCCATCTTCTTGGCTCGCGGCGAAACCATGATCTTGCCCGTCGGCTTGGCGGGCTGGGGCTCAGCCACAGGGGCCGGAGTCGCCGGAGCGGATTGCGCCGTCGGAGCGGACGCGGAAGCGGCCGGCGCAGGACTTGCGGCCGTCGGGACGGTGACTTGCTCATCTTTTTCCCCGAGGATCATCAGCGTCGCCCCGACGGGCAGCGTCTGATTCACCTCGGCCAGGATCGCCTTGACGAATCCGTTGCCGGGGGACTCCAGCTCCAGCGTAGCCTTGTCCGTCTCGATCTCGAAGATCACGTCGCCCTTCTTCACTTCGTCGCCGACCTTGACCAGACAGTTGACGACGGTGCCCTCTTCCATGGTCTGCCCCATCTTCGGCAGGTTGACTTCTTTGGCCATGTCCTATCCTTTCGAAGTTTGATTTTTGATGTGTGATTGTTGATTTGCGAGGAGGGCCTCCAATCAACAATCAACACTCAAAAATCAACAATTTCCAATTCACTGTCCGACGGACTGCTTGACCGCGTCCACGATCTGCTGGATGCCCGGAATGCTGGCTTCCTCCAGCGGCTCGCTCATCGGCGGGGGCACGTCCCTGGCCGCCAGGTTGATCGGGCGGGCGCCGAGGTAGTCGAATCCGCGGGTGCCGTCGCCGAAATCGTATTCCATGTACTGGCCCGCGATCTCGCGGCCTGTGCCGCACCAGCCGAAGCCTTCGCTCAGCGTGATGAGCCGGCCGGTCTTGCGGACCGACTCGGCGACCGTCTTGATGTCCAGCGGTTTGAGCGTGCGAAGGTCGATGACCTCGGCGTCGATGCCGTGCTGGTCGGCCAGGATCTTGGCGGCTTCCAGGGCCCGCATCGCCATTCGGCTGTAGCTGACGATCGTCGCGTCGTTGCCGGGCCGCTTGATGTCGGCCACGCCCAGCGGGATGATGTAATCGTCCGTGGGGACCGGGCCGGTTTGTCCATAGGTGGCTTTGTGTTCGATGAAGACCACAGGGTTCTCGCTGCGGATCGCGGCCTTGAGCAGGCCCTTGGCGTCGTAGGGCGTCGAAGGCATGACCACGTACAGGCCCGGCGTGTGCATCACCCAGGCCTCCAGGCTCTCGGAGTGGTGCGCTGCGATGCAGCGGCCGACGCCGCCTTCGGTGCGAAGGACCATCGGGACCTTGGCTTTGCCGCCGAACATGTAGCGGTTGTACGCGCCGACGTGCACGAGCTGGTCCATCGCGATGGTCAGGAAGTCCACATACATGATCTCGGCGATCGGCCGCATGCCGCGGAGGGCCGCGCCGATCGCGGCGCCGGCGATGGCCGCCTCCGAGATGGCGGTGTCGATGACGCGCTCCTTGCCGAATTCCTGGAGCAGGCCGCGGGTGGCCGCGTAGGCGCCGCCATAGAGGCCGACGTCCTCGCCAAAGACGAAGACGCGAGGATCTCGCCGCATCTCTTCCGTCTGGGCGATCGCAACGGCCTGGGCGATGTTCAGAATGTCCATGTCGAACTGCGACTTGATCTGGACTTTCGCCTGGTCGGCGGCTTCTTTCTTGGTCTTGGCCGTAGAGGACGCGACCAGCTTCTGGAACGTCTCGGTCGCCTCGCGGACCTTCTCGGCGGTGCTCGCGGCGTTCTCCACCACGTGGGCCGGGTAGCTCTCCGGCACATACACGTCCTTGTCCACGTCGGCCGGGTTCGGCAGAGGACTGTTCATGGCGAACTCGGTGGCCTTCTCGATGGCCGCAAACGCCTTGTCCTTGATCTGGTCCAACTCCCCCTCGGTGGCGATCCCTTCGGATGTGAGCTTGTCGCGCAGGACCGTGATGGGGTCTCGCTCGTGCCAGGCTTTCTCCTCGGCCTTGGTCCGATACTCGCGCGGGTCGTTGCGGCTGTGGCCGTACCACCGGTACGTCTTGCACTCGATCATCATCATCGCGCTTTGCTTGCGAGCCCGCTCGATCGCCTTGCGAAGCGCCAGGAAGACCGCGACGACGTCCTGGCCGTCGACGATCATGGCCGGCACGTCGTAGGCGACGGACCGAACCGCGATGTCCTCGATGCTGCTGGCGCATGACGTGCCGGGGACTTCGCTTCCGGAGAAGGGGACGCTCATTCCGTACAGGTTGTTTTCGATGATTGCCACGAGCGGCACTTTCAGCGTCGCGGCCATGTTCATGGACTCGTGGAAGGTGCCGGTGTTGCAGGAGCCGTCCCCGAAGAAGGACAGGACGACCCTGCCGCTCTTCTTGAGCTTCTCCGCCAAAGCGGCGCCGACGGCCGGGGGCTGGTTGCCGCCGACGATGCCGGTGGAGCCCAGGTTATTCTGGTGCTCGACCTCCGCGATGTGCATCGAGCCGCCGCGGCCTTTGCAGTAGCCGGTCTCCCTACCCATCAGTTCCGCCATCATCGCGTTCCAGTGGGTCTGTCGCTCCTGGTCGTTGTTGGCGTACTTGTTGCCGACCGCGCCGCAGTGGCCGTGGCCGCGGTGGGTGGAGCCGATGACGTCGCCTCGCTCCATGGCCGCGATGGCGCCGGTGGCCACCGCCTCCTGGCCTGCGTAGAGGTGCGACGCGCCTTTGATGATGTTCTGGCCCAGCAGATCGTAGACCTTCTCCTCGAAGAACCGGATTTCATAGATGGTCCGAAGCCAGTCTTTGGCCTGGTCCAGCGTGATCGTGCCGGCCTGGATGAGTTCCTTGACCGAGGGCAGGGGTAGTTTGCGGGTATCTTCGATGGAGACATTCATGGCGTCGACTCCTGAAAAGAACGCGTCGCGTCCCCTGCGGGCGAACCACCGCCGGACAACCTCGCAGGGGGTGCGCTGAAAGAGCGGTAATATATCAGATTCCGACGCTGCCCACAAGCGCATGTCGCCATTTCGCGTTTTTTTGGTCGGAGCCTTGTCTTGCGACGGCGTCGAGGATAACATCTTATGAGGCCATAACTTAAGAGAATAGCGGCAGAGCCGGACGGCAATCGGGCCGCGTTTCTCGCCCCCGGAACGTGCAGAGATGGGCGTGAAACCCACGCCCAGGATAAGACCATAACGCGAACGGACAGGAGATGATTTATGGGCGTCTTGTGGGAAGTCGTGCAGACGGGTTTGATGTATGGCCAGAAGCGGAAGTCCGATTCGGTGGAGGACCGGGTCCGCGCCCTGGAGGACCAGCTCCAGTTGACGCAGAACACGCTGCGGTCGCTGGTCAAGAAGCTCGAACAGCTCCATGGCATCGACATCGACCAGGACGGCCGAGTGGGGTAGGAATTGACCTGAGACGTTGTTTCGCCCCCATACCATGCTGGAGGTCCTAACGCGAAAGACTTCCCAGGCAGGTCCGTTTCGGACCTGCATTCAGACACGGGAACAGGGACTGCTGTTGGTTTGTCCGGTGTTTTCGGTGCGTCGGAACTCCTGAGCACACCCCAGGCGCGATCCATTTTCCGATTGTATTTGACGCGGGTCTTGCGGGTCCGTACAATTACCCCCCAGCTTTAGGCTGCACAAATGAACAGGTCTGAACAAGAGTGCCGACAGGAGGATGCCATGCTGCAGAGGATTTCACGTAAGCGTTTGTCTTGCAAGGTTTTAGATCTTGTCGCTACGATGGTGATTTCGTTTGCGGCGATCTCCGAGACGGTGGCCGACGAGCCGTCGGTCGACTCCCGTCGCGGCCGGCTCAAGGTCTCCGAGAACAAGCGATTCCTCGTCCACGAGGACGGCACGCCGTTCTTCTACCTTGGCGACACCGCGTGGGAGTTGTTCCATCGTCTCAATCGGGAGGAGGCGGATCAGTACCTGACGAACCGTGCGAAGAACGGGTTCACGGTGATTCAGGCAGTGGTGATTGCGGAACTCGACGGTCTCAGGACGCCCAACGCCTACGGGTACACGCCGTTCCATGACATGGACAGCCGCCGGCCTAACGAGGCCTATTTCGCCCATGTGGACTACATCGTCAACAAGGCCGAATCGCTCGGCCTGTACATCGGCATGCTGCCCGCCTGGGGACGCTGGGTGGGCGGCGCCGACGGCGACCGGCCGGACAGCAACTTCTTCAACGAGGAGAATGCCGCGGCCTATGGGCGTTTCCTCGCCCGCCGGTACGCGAACAAGCCCATCATCTGGGTCCTCGGCGGCGACCGCCTGGCGGACACCACTGCGCCGGTGTGGGGTGCGATGGCCGCTGGCATCCGCGACATCGTCGGGAACCGGCAACTGATCACCTTCCACCCGCGGGGCGGCCGCAGTTCCTCGCAGTGGTTCCACCGGGCCGACTGGCTCGATTTCAACATGCTCCAGAGCGGCCACAGCGCCACGAGCACGAACTACACCCCCATCGAGCGGGACTACGCGATGGAACCGCCCAAGCCGACGTTCGACGGCGAGCCCGCCTACGAATATCCGCCGGACGCGATGCCGGAGAAACGGCCCGTTGGCGCCCTGCAGGTTCGGCGCAACGCCTGCTGGGCGGTCTTCGCCGGCGCCCACGGCCACACGTACGGGACCCACCCCATCTGGCAGATGTACGACGAGGGCCGCAAACCGCTCTGGGATGTCGTCACGCCCTGGCACAAGTCGCTCGACCTTCCCGGCGCGACCCAGTTGATCCACCTCAAACGTCTGATGCTGAGCCGGCCGTACCTCACGCGGATCCCCGATCAGAGCGTGATCGTCTCGGAACCGCCGGCGGGGATCGAACGCATCCAGGTGACGCGGGACGGCCGGCCGGGGCAGAACGACGCGACGTACATCCTGGCCTATTTCCCGAGTCACCATCCGGTGACTCTGAACACCAGTCGAATCGCCGCCGCGACGCTGCGCGGCTGGTGGTACAATCCCCGCACCGGCGAGGCGACCTCGATCGGCGAGATGGCCAAGGGCGCCACGATGCGATTCGAGCCGCCGACCAACGTCGAGGGGGAGGACTGGATCCTGGTCCTTGACGACGCATCCAAGAAGTACCCGGCCCCCGGGAAACCAGAATAAAGGGGCTCGCCCGACCGTCCCTCTGTAAGAGAGAATTCACGGATTATGCAGGAGAAGATCATGACACGAAAAACCACGATGTTCCTATTTGTCACTGCCCTGATCGCCGGCGGAACGCTGGTCGCCCATGCCGATCCGGCGCGTCTGAAGGTCTCCGAGAACAAGCGATTCCTCGTCCACGAGGATGGAACGCCGTTCTTCTATCTCGGCGACACCGCTTGGGAGCTGTTCCATCGTCTCAATCGCGAGGAGGCCGACAAGTACCTCCAGAACCGGGCGGACAAGGGCTTCACCGTGATCCAGGCCGTGGCGCTGGCCGAGGTGGACGGGCACAAGGACCCCAATCCCTACGGTCATCTGCCGCTGATCGATCTGGACCCGGCCCGGCCGGCGGTCACGGACGGCCCGAACAATGACTACTGGGACCATGTCGACTACATCGTGAACAAGGCCAACTCGCTCGGCCTGTACATCGGTTTTCTCCCGACGTGGGGCCGGTACTGGCACGACCAGGTGAAAGACGGCAAGCCGCTGTTCACCGTGCAGAACGCCGAAGTCTACGGGCAGTGGCTTGGGCAGCGATACAAGGACGCCGGGAACATCATCTGGATTCTCGGCGGCGACCGCACCGTCGAGAACGACGAACAGAAAGAGATCATCCGCGCCATGGCCCGCGGGCTTCGCAAAGGCGACGGCGGCGCGCACCTGATCACGTTCCACCCGCGCGGCGGGTCGGGCTCGTCGAAGGACTTCCACAACGACGAATGGCTCGACTTCAACATGCGTCAGAACGGCCACAATGCGAAATTCAACGAGGGATACCAGAACACCCGGGCGGACTACGACCTCAAGCCGATCAAGCCGGTCCTCGACGGCGAGCCGATGTACGAGGATCACCCGGTCTCGTTCCGGGCCAAGGACCTGGGCCATTCGATCTCGTCCGACATCCGCCGGCCGCTCTACTGGAACCTCTTCACCGGCGCCTGCGGCCACACCTACGGCCATCACTCGGTGTGGCAGATGTGGCAGCCCGGCCGCGGCCCGATCAACGGTCCGTTGATGCCGTGGTTCGAGGCGATCGAGCAGCCCGGCGCGGGGCAGATGCAGTATGGCCGCTGGCTCATGGAGTCGCGTCCGTTCCTGTCCCGCGTGCCCGACGATTCGATCATCGTCACCGACTCCGTGCCGACCTCCGTGCCGGGGGCGGGGCGTTACCGCTTCGTCGCCACCCGCGACGCCGAGGGCTCCTACGCGATGGTTTACGCCCCGATCGGCCGGGCCTTCAAGGTCCGCATGGACGCAATCAAAGGCGCCAAGGTCAAGGCCTGGTGGTATAATCCTCGAAATGGCCAGGCCACCGCGATCGGCGAGTTCGCCAACACGGGCGAGCGACAGTTCCTGCCGCCGGACAAGGGTGAAATGATCGACTGGGTGCTCGTCCTCGACGACGCGGCGAAGGGCTACCCCGCCCCGGGCACACGCAAGGGCTCGTGACGGCCGAACCGCAGGCCACAGGAAGACGAACCGATGCAGAGCATCGAGCGAACACGGCGCCGGCGGAGCCCCTCTGCCTGCCATTGAGGAACAACGCGCATGGTTGACGTACAAACGGCGGGAGTGAGCCGTCCTTGGGCTTGTCTGCTCGTCATGTCGATTATCGCCTACGGCGGGCGGCTCGGATTTGCCGGCGACGGGACGCTCTCCACGAAGCGGCCGTTGCAGTACGCCGTCTCGTGGGTGGGCAACTCCTTCTCCGGCGCCGACGACAAGTGGGTGCAGAACTTCTTCATCCACACCCGGGTCCAGCCCGACGGCACGGTGAACACCTGGAGCCATTGGGACGAAGGCGGGAGGCGGTACGGCGTCTACAAGGACGGCGATGTGATCGGCAACAAGGACGTCCAGCCCAACAGCCTGGAGGTCCGCGACCGGTCGGGCCGGCTCTGGAAGCTGGAGGTCCGGTACGTCGATCCCAACCACCAGGAGTGGGAGTTCGTGCCCAAGGGCATCGCCTGCGACGGGACGGCTGTGACCTTCCCGGGATTGTATCAGCCCACGGCGCTGGCGTTGGCCAACGACGGTCTCCTCATGGTCGCCGATTCGCTGACCGGGCCGCGACAGCAGGTCCTGTTCTACGACGTCTCCGAGCCGCAGAAACCCCGGTTGGTGCGGGCCTTCGGCGAGTACGGGGGCATCGGGGCCGCAGCGCCCGGCGTGATCACGCCGACCAAGTTCTGGGGCATCCGGGGCCTCGGCATGGACGCCGCCGGCAACCTGTACGTGGCCATGAGCGAGATGGGGTCGGTCCTGCGATCCTTCACGCCCGAGGGACGCCTGCGCTGGGAGCTGCAGGGCCCGTTCTTCTGCGACGTCGCCGTGGCCGATCCCTCCAACGACGCGCGCGACGTGTGGGGCATCCAGGAGCGATTCGCGATGGACTGGTCCCAGCCGCCCGGCCGGGAGGCGACCTGGGCCGCCTACTCCCTGGACCGCACCCGCTACCCCAACGATCCACGCGGCCTGATGCACGTCAAGCAGCAGGGCGAACACGGACTCACGTCGCCGCAGATCGTCTATCTCGAAGGCCGGCGTTTCCTCTACGTCGGCGGGATGTTCGCCAGCAACTTCATCAACATCTTCCGCTTCGAGGGCGAGATCGCCGTCCCTTCCGGCCTGATCCTCCAGTGGGGCAACAACCTGTACCGGACCGATCTGCGCTGGCCGCCGCACAAGCCGGTGGGCGTGTCGATTTGGCGCGATCGCAACGGCGACGGCGACTACCAGGCCGACGAGTTCCTTCCCAACGCCGACCGCGTCAAGCCCGGCCCGTTCTGGGTGGACAAGAAGGGCAACATCTGGATGGCCTACGGGTTCTTCCGCTACGATTTCCAGGGCCTCGACGACCGGGGCAACCCGATCTATCGGGCCGACAAGATCACCGTCCTCGACCCGCCCGAGGGCGTGAACAAGATCGCCCGAGTCGTCTACCTCGATGACTCGGACACGCTCATCGTGGCCGAGGAGGGCAAAGACATGCGGCATATCAGCCGGGTGGTCGTCTGCAAGGACTACCTGGCGGGCAATCGCCGGACCGTCTCGTTCGCGCCGGGGGCCGGTCCGGAGGCCGCCTGCGTCGCTGCCGCGGGGGACTACGCCTTCACCGGCGGATGGAAGGAGCGTGGGCGAGTCTGGGTCAACCGCCTCAGCGACGGCGTCGAGATGGGAGTGTTCGAGCCGGGCCCCACCGTGGGCGGCGTCGAGAACACCGGCTGGATCGACCTGCTCACGGGGATCACGGCCTTTCGTCGCAGCGACGGCGAGTACCTGGTCTTCGTCGAGGAGAACTACAAGGCCAAGTCCCTGATCTATCGGTGGCGGCCGTGAATCCGATCGATTGCGGCTTTTTCGGGGTGAAGATGATGTATCGAACCACAGTCCCGGGTTCTATTGCTATGGTGTCCAAATATCGTGTACCGGCCCTCTCGCTGGTCCTCTGGGCCTCGTTCGCGACCGCCTTTGCCGGCGTGAACGAGGGCCCGGTCCGGCGGATCGACCTGCGGCCGCAATGGAACGACCGCATCGCCCTGGAGAATCCGCACAAGGGCTGGTACCACCACTATCCGGACAATCACGTCAACAAGTACCTGATCGGCCGGGATGCGGACCTCCTGGAATTCCCCGGCATGGACCATCTCTACCTGCGGCTCGCCTGGGCGTACCTCGAACCGCAGGAAGGCCGGTTCGACTGGGACGTGATCGACCGGATCATCGACAAATGGGTCGGCCACGGGCTGGGCATCGCCTTTCGCATCTCCTGCAAGGAGACCAGCACCGACCGCATCGAGCAGCAGTTCGCCACGCCCCGGTGGGTGATGGAGGCCGGGGCCAAGGGCGGATTCTATCGCAACGGCCAGGAGGTCGGGCCCGACGGTCCGTGGGAGCCGGTCTTCGACGACCCGGTCTTCCTGGAGCGACTCGAGAACTTCCTCCGCGCCTTCGCGTCGCGCTACGACGGCAAGCCGTGGGTCCGCTATATCGACGTGGGCAGCATCGGCGACTGGGGCGAGGGACACCTGCATTCGGGCAGTCGCAAGCCCTACGGCTACGAAGCCCGCAGGAAGCACATCGACCTGCACTTGAAGTACTTCCTCAAGACGCCGATCGTCGTCTCGGACGACTTCGTCTACGCGATTGCGGACAAGCAGGAGCGGGAACGGATGCACCGTTACATCGTCGAGCGCGGTCTCACTTATCGCGACGACAGCATCCTGGTGGACTGGTACATCACCGCCCACACGGGGACGTGGACGGTTCGCAGCCCCGAGTACTTCGCCGACGTCTGGCGGGATCGTCCGACGGTCCTCGAACTGGAGCACTACGGACACGTCAAGCGCGCCGGCAACTGGCTCGGCGCGCCCGGCTCCTCGCTGGCGAAATTCGGCAACGGACGCAGCGGCGCCGACTTCCTCCGCGGCGCCCTGGCCACCCTGCGCGCCACCTACATCGGCTACCACGGCGACGCCCGCGACTGGCACACGGACAACCCCGATCTGACGGTCGAGCTGCTGAACCGCTGTGGCTACTGGTACTTCCTGCACCGCGTCGAGATTCCCGAAACGCTTCACGTCGGCGGCAGGCACGCGCTTCGGCTGGTCTGGGAGAACCGGGGTGTGGCCCCCGCCTATCGTCCCTATGCACTGCAAGTCCGGCTGGTCGGGCCCGAGACGGTCGAGTTCGAGTTCGAAGCGGGCAACCGTCGCTGGCTCCCGGAGCCTCAGGACACCGTCTACCCCGAGGACTATGTCCTTGCGGTCCCCGACCACCTGGCGGACGGACGCTACGACCTGAAGATCAGACTGTATGCCAAGCAGGAGGATCGGCCCGTGTTCGTCGCCCTCGATCCTTCGCTGCTCGACGACCAGAAGTACTACACGGTCGCCACCATCGCCCTGGAGCGGCGGACGCGTTGAGACAATCGAACTCGGCGTCGGAAAACTCCCCGGCGCTCGGTACGCCAGGATTGCAGATCAGGAGGACGACAAATGCGACGGTTCATTCTGCCGACGTTGGTTCTGCTTGTCCCATTGCTGCAAGCGAGGGCTCAAGATACGACCATCCTCGGCGTCGACGGGACTCGCTTCACGCTGAACGGACAGCCCACGTTTCTACTTGGCATCAGCTACTACGGCGGCCTGGGGGCGAGCGAGGACTTCGTCCGGCGCGACCTCGACGATATCCGGCGATCCGGCTTCAACTGGCTGCGGCTCTGGGCCACGTGGACCGCGTTCGACAACGACGTCTCGGCCGTCGACGCCCAGGGCCGACCGCGAGAGCCGTTCCTGGGCCGGCTGAAGTGGCTCGTGTCTGAGTGCGACCGGCGGGGGCTCGTGGTCGATGTGACGCTCACGCGCAACAAGAGCGGGGTGCTGCCGGACTACGAGGCGCATCTTCGCGCGGTGGAGACTCTGGTCGCCGCTCTGAAACCCTATCGCAACTGGTATCTCGATCTCGCCAACGAGCGGGATGTTCGCGACGACCGGTACGTCAGCGTCGAGGAGTTGAAGCGGCTGCGGGACCGCGTGCGGCAGCTCGATCCACAGCGGCTCGTGACCGCATCCTTCGGCGGGCACGACCTCAGCGACAAAGAGGTGCGTGAATCGCTGCTGACGATCGGGCTCGACTTCCTTACCCCGCATCGGCCGCGCAGTCCCGAGTCGCCCCGTCAGACCGAGGCGAAGACCCGCGAGTGCCTGGTCCTGATGAAGGAGATCGGCCGCGTGGTCCCGCTGCATCATCAGGAGCCGTTCCGTCGCGGCTACCAGGGATGGGAGCCGACCGCCGCGGATTTCCTCACGGATTTGCGCGGAGCCGTCGTGAGCGGAGCCGCCGGCTGGTGCCTGCACAACGGGAGTCAGCGAAACACGCCGGATCAGCAGCCTCGCCGCTCCTTCGATCTTCGATCCAGGCGGCTGTTCGAACAGTTGGACGCCGAAGAACGCAAGGTCGTCGCGGAGGCCCCTGCGAACGTCGCTGGTTCTCAGGAGATCGTGATGCCAAGAAGCATACCATATGCATTATCGGAGTATTGACATGCGTGTAGCGATTGTTCTCGTTGTGCTTGCGACGGCTGTCTGCGTCTGTGCCGCCCCGCCGGGGATTATACTCGATACTGATTTTCGGTCCGACGTGGACGATGTCGGAACGCTGGCTCTGCTCAATGCCCTCTCGGACAATGGCGAATGCGCGCTGCTGGGCGTTGTCGCCAGCCAGACCGGGCCACGCGTGGTCGGCGCTATTCATGCGGTCAATCTGTGGTACGGACGGGGCGACGTTCCCATCGGTCTCAGTCCGGTTGACGATCAGCGGTTCTCCGACAGCTACGCGATGGTGATCGGCAACCCGGAGAACTACCCCAGTACGCAGTCCAACGCCACAGCACCCGACAGCACCTCTCTCTACCGGCGTTTGCTCCACGCTGCGGCCGACCAGAACGTCGTTATCGTTGTCATCGGGAGTCAGACCTGCATTCACCTGCTGCTGGCGTCGCCCGCTGATCCGGAAGGCGACGGATCGATCGGTCGCACCGGGCGGCAGTTGATCGAGGCGAAGGTTCGCACGCTCGTTATCATGGGCGGCAACTTCATCGATCCCAATCACCGTGAGCACAACATCGCGCTGGATGTGGAGGCCGCCCAGGCGGTGGCGCACTCGTGGCCCACACCGATCGTCTACTCGGGTTTCGAGATCGGTCGGCCCGTGATGACCGGCGGCGCTATGACCAACCCGGAGACCAACCCGGTGGCCAAGGCCTACGAGTTGTATCCGGCCGGGGGCGTCGGCACCATCGCGTCCTCGTCCAGCTACGATCAGACCGCCCTCTATTACGCCGTACGCGGCGCCCGGGCGGCCGAGAGGACCCTGTGGCAACTCAGCGATCCGGGCTGGGCCAGTTTTCCCGACGTCCGTACGCGATTCATGCGCAACGCCTGGGGTCGGCATAGGCACCTGATTCGCCACGCTGCGGACCAGGAAGTCGCCGCGGTCATCGAGGCCCTCATGATCCAACCGCCCAATCGCGGGGTCCGGCCTGCATCGGCCGTGCGGGCGGATGCGTCTCGGGAATACCGGATCACCGACCATGGCGCGACCCCTGACGACGACACGCACGATACCGACGCCATCCAGGCCTCGCTGGACGCCGCGGCCGGCGCCGGCGGGGGCACGGTGCGGATCCCGCGTGGGCGTTTCGTCTCCGGCACGATTCACCTGCGTGACGACGTGCGTCTGTTGTTCGACGAAGGCGCGGTTCTCGAGGGCAGCGCCGATTGGCGCGACTACGGCGCGGGCCGATGGCACGACGCACTGATCGTCGGCGAGAGGCTTCGCAATGTCCGCCTGGAAGGCCCCGGCGCCATCGACGGCGCGGAATGCCACAACCCCAAAGGCGAAGAAGGATTCCGCGGCCCGCACGCCATCCGCCTGAACGGATGCCAGGAGATCGTGATCCGCGACCTCGCCATCACCCGGGCGGGCAACTACGCCATTCTCTGCCTGAACTGCACCGGCGCGGAACTGGGCGATCTGACGATTCGCGGCGGCCACGACGGGTTGCACGCCCAGGCCTGCAAGGATTTCAAGGTCCGCGACTGCGACATCCGAACAGGGGATGATTGTCTCGCCGGCTGCGACAACGAGGACTTTCAGATCGTCGGCTGCCGGGTCAATTCCTCCTGCAACGGTTTTCGGTTGGGCTGTGTCCATCTGGTCGTCCGCGACTGCATGTTCTGGGGTCCCGGCGAATATGCCCATCTGATCAGCGCCCGCCGAGGCACGCCGCGAACGAACATGCTCTCGGCCTTCGTGCATTTCGCCCCCGCCGACCGCCGTCCCCGCCTGCCCAGCGACGACTGGCTGATCGAGAACTGCCGAATCGAGAACGTCGATGTCGTCTACGGCTACGACTTCGAACGCGGCGGCTGGCAGACCGGTCAACCGGCCGGAAGGATCCGCCTGCGCAATGTGCAGGCCGAGCGAGTGGCCCGTCCGTTGCGGGTGCTGGGCGATGCCGATCGCAAGTTCGAGCTGACGCTCGAGAACGTCTCGATCGCGTTGCGCGAGGATCGCGCCGACCAGGAAGTGCTGAACCTGACCCGGTTCGGCGCCCTGGATCTTCGCAACGTCACGCTCATGAACAGCCGCGCCAAACCCGTCCTGCTCGCCCGCCAGGGCAACCGGGTTCGCCTGGGCGAGGTGACTGTCGCGCCGGGTCACACGAACCCCTATCAGTTCGAAGAGGTCGATGCCGTTGTCTCTGGGCCGGCGGGGGTGAGCTTCGTGCAGTCCTCGGACAGCGTCGACTGCTATCGTTTCATTGAAGTGACCGCGACCGTGGATCGGCCTGATGTGGACAATCCGTTCACGGATGTGATTGTGGAGGGACAATTCACGCCGGCCGGCGGGCAGCCGGTGATCGTGGAGGGCTTCTGCGATTCCGCCGACGGCAGCGTCTTTCGCATCCGCTTCATGCCCACGCAACCGGGCGACCACAGCTGCTCGGTCACGTACCGCCAGGGGACATACAAGGCCCGTCACGAGGGCAGGTTCTCGGCTCGAAAGAGCAGTCGCCCCGGGCTGCTTCGGGTCGATAAGGAGCATCCATACCACTTTGTCTATGAAGGGACCGGCACGCATTTCTTCTGGAACTCCACGACCGCCTATTGGCTGTTGGGGTGGCGGGACGACTCGACCATCCAGGAGTCGATCGAACGCCTGGCGAAGCTGGGCGTCAACCGCATCCGCGTAGCGCTGAGCGGGCGGACGCGAGACGGCATGCGGTGGAAGGAGCCGGATGTGAAACCCAGCGATGGATTCCAGTTCCGCCTGGAGCCCTGGCCTGCGGCCCGTCCCGCGAACATCGAGGACCCGGGCTACGATGTCACGCGTTTTAACCTGGACTACTTTCGCAAGTGCGAGCGGATGCTGGACCACGCCCGCAAGCGAGGCGTCCAGGTCTCCATCATCTTTCACCTCGATGGAGCGGACAAGGGCGTGGACCCGTTCGGCAAAGAGCGGATGGGCGGCCCGGACGAGCAGCGGTACTATCGCTACGTCGTGGCTCGACTGGCGGCGTTTCCCAACGTCATGTGGGACGTGACCAATGAGTGGCACCTGTTCCGCGACGAAGCGTGGGTCGAGAAGATGGGCCAACTCATCAAGGATTGCGACCCCTACGACCACCTGACCAGCGTGCACGGCCGAGGCGACTTTCCCTTCCGGACCTCGCCGTGGGTGGATTTCGCCATGTACCAAAGCTGGGACGAGCACGGCGGCTACGCCTTCATGCTGAGGAACCGCCGGGAGCAGGAAAAGACCGGTCGCCCGATGCCCCAGGTCAACGAAGAGTACGGCTATGAGGATCACTACCCCTATCCGTGGGGCGAAGGCCGCACCGCGCCGGCTCGCGCGGCGGACAACCGCCGTCGTCTGGCCTGGCAGATGGCCATGGCCGGCGGCTATCAGACCACGGGCGAGCGGGCCAACGTGCCAGGTTTCGGCGGCTGGATTACCGGTCGCGGCGAGGGCTCGATGACCATGCTCGAAGGCTATCGCCGTATGGGACAGTTCTTCACGCGGATACCTTGGTGGCGGCTCGAACCGGACAATGACTTCTTCGAAGTGATTGAATACGCCAATCCCGGGTCGGATGCCAAGAATGCTATGCCCGCGGTGGTCGGGATGAGATCGAAAGATGGCGAATTGGCGGTTCTTTACTTCTCCTCCGGCGGGAGCGCGAAGATCAAACCAGGCGCGTTGGAAGGAGGTTTGTGGTCAAGGTGGTTCAATCCTCGCGACGGCAAGTGGTCGTCTGGATGGCCTTCCGTGCAGCCCGATGAGCAGGGCAGATTCGTCGCGCCGGATGGACAGGACTGGGTCTTGCAGTTTTCGCTCAGGCTGGCCCCGGGAGGGCGATACTCGAGGGCCTTGTTCAACGCGGCTGAGGTGAATGGTCTTGAGATTTTGGGAGTCGGCCGCGACAACCCCCTGATCTATGACAACGACTGGTGGTTCGACACGCCGGACAAGAACTACCTGTGGGCCAAGGCGAGTCTCGGCCAGGCCAACCTGCGGGGCAACATTGTCACACGCGACCTGTGGGACTGGCAGAAGGGGTATTTGTACGAACTGCAGCAGGGGATGGAGGATGCCGCCAAGTCCATCGGCATCGCCCGTCGCAGCGGCGTCAAGGGCATCCCGGACGCTGTGCGCGGCTGCGACCGGGTCTTCGAAAGACCTGTCAGCGGGTACATTCGCGATACGAAGATCGTCCCGAGTCAGGGAAGCGAGCTCATCGTCGCCGAAGCCCGCAAGGCCACGCCGGACAAGCCCCTGGTGGTCTTCGTCGGCGGGCCGCTGAACACGGTCGCAAACGCCTATCTGATGGACCCGTCAATTGCGGATCGGATGGTCGTCTTCATGACCGATCTCTGCGGCTACAACGGCAAGGACCCCTGGGCGAACCACATCGTCGCGACCCGCTGCAAACTGGTCAATTACGGCGCGCACATCTGGTGGCCGCAGCGGCCCGAGCCGCCTGTGATGCCGCTGGAGCGATTTGCGGAGTTGCCCCGGAACGAGATGACCGCGGACCTTTATCGCATGGCCAAGTGGTTCTGGGATCGCAGCACGAAAAAGGACAAGCCCGACCGCGACGACGGCTTCGCCGACGGGGCGCCGATCTTCTACTTCTTCAACCACAAGACCTGGCTGGGCGTCCAGCCGCAGAGGGTCACTGGCATCTTCAACGTCCAGGACACGAGTGACACGTCGTACGACCTGCTCGATGTCCGCGAACTCGACTACAAGCTGATGACCGAGGACTTCTTCCGGGTCCTCAAGGACCCGGCCGTCTATGGCCGGTAAGTTGAAAGGGCAATCCAGGGGTCTTGCGTTCAGCAAGAACCCAGGAAAGTGTCTTGCTTCAGGGGAAGTCTGCGATCCCAAACCGAGAACCCCCTGCGCAGGCTTCAAAACACGACAAGTCGTATCCTGAAGCCCGCCCCTGGATTGCCACGATGCGGGGCATGATGAACCAGTCCGTTGGAGGCGCCGTGCGGCCCCTAGCGTCCTTTGTGCGAGACCGCACGGCGCCATTCGAGAGAAAAGTAGAGGAGAGAAGTTGGTGTCCGGCCCAGACGGCCGACACGTGGCACTTAGAAGCCGATTGGCGGCAGGAATCGACGGGGGATTGGGAATGGCGCCCGAGGGGCCGCTGTGCGACCCCCCATGCTCCGACGTGGCCGAGCCCCGTGATCTGTTCGGGTCGGGACAACCGCGTCGGCAGCGGCCGAAACGTCCTCGTGATGAATCGATCCATCGCCATGCCTCGACATCCTGCCGGAGGCGCTCCTCCAATGGCTCACGATCCTGCAATCCATCCACAATCGCAACTGAGGTGTGGTCTCCTCCATCCCTGGCGGACCCGTGAGCGATTTCCCAGCTTGTACCCGAGCGGCAACGCCGAGTCAATGGGAAATCCTGCGAAAATCAATCGAATACGCTTGATTTCCGGACGTTATTGAATTTGGACCGATAAATCGGAGTCCTGCCCTCGTTTGGGGCTATCCCCAAACGACGACAAACACAGGTCGCAACTATCCGATTTCCTGTTAAGAAACAGGACTCCGATACAGGCGTCAGCGAACCATGACCTGGCCGGAGTCGGCGACCAGGGTCTGGCCGGTGATCGTGCGGGCCTTGTCCGAGCACAGGAACACCACCGCGTCGGCGATGTCCTGGCCCTTGATCTCCCGGCGGAGCGCGGTCTTGTTCACGTAGAAGGGGATGACCTCCTCGGGCTTGATCCCGTTCTTCCTGGCGCAGACCTTGATGTAATCGGGGTTCCAGATCTTGGAGCCTTCGAAGACGTTGCCCGGCGCGATGCTGTTGACGCGGATGCCATATTCGCCGAGCTCCAGTGCCCAGCCGCGGGCCATGTGCAGCTCGCCGGCCTTGGTCGCGTTGTAGGCGGTGTTGTTCTTGCTGGCGTCCAGACCGCTCTTGGAGCTGAGGTTGACGATGCAGCCGCCGATGCCCTGGGCGATCATCGTGCGTGCGGCCTCGCGCGCCATCAGGAAGTAGCCGGTGAGGTTCACGTCGAGAGCCAGCCGCCACTTGTCCGCGGGCATGTCCACCAGCGCGAACGGCGGGGCGATCCCTGCCGCGTTCACGAGGATGTCCAGGCCGCCCCATTCGCCCAGCAGTTCGTCGAACGCCCCGCGAACGCTCTGCTCGCTCGTGACGTCGCAGCGGATGGCCTTCACCTGGTTCTTGGGTCGCTCCTTGAGGATCATGGCAGCGGTCTCCTGCGCCCCGGCCACGTCGACATCGGCCAGGCCCACCATCGCGCCGGCTCGCGCCAGGCCGATCGCCAGACTCCGGCCCAGCCCGCTGCCGGCGCCGGTGACGATGGCGATGCGATTGCTCAGCTCGCCCGGGCCCTCGCCGCCGATGAGCTTCTTGCGGAACGCCTCGGACTCCCAGTTGTTGATGAACTCCTGCTCGCGCCTGCTCAGGCCCAGGACGCCTCCGAACCGGTGGGCGTGCATGCGGACGGTGACCGAGCCGTCGGCCATCTCGGAGGCCAGCGGGACGAGCGACTTGTCGGCCGCGATGAACAGGCCGAAGTCCTTGACGACGAACGCGTATGGTGTCTTCTGCGTGCGGTCCAGTCTCATCTGGATCTTGCGGGCGATCTTCGCGGCGTCGGGCTCCTCGACCCACAGGGCCGGGCCGTTCGAGAAGACCAGCTCTTCCGGATGCAGGGCAGGGGCGTCGAGCAGGGCCTTGGCGTCCTTGTGCGCCATGAAGGCCGCCATGTTCTCCGTCGGCGCGAAGTAGCTGACCGGCACATACTGCCCGGTGACCTCGAAGACCGCCTTGCGGATCATCAGCTTGGCCGAGGTGATCTCGTCGGCCGGCGGCGTTTTGATCCGCGGCACGCGGGGCGTCTTGATCCTGCTCTTGCAGGCTTCGATGACCTTGGTCACGAGCCTCAGGGCGCCGCCCGCGCTGTCGGCGGTGACGAAGACGCCGTGCTTTTCGAGGAACAGGATCGGGGGCTTGTCGCCGTGCTCCTGCACATAGCCCTCGACCAGCGCCGCGATCTTCTTGGCGAGCATGTAGCCGGGGTCGGCGTAGGGCACCCACAAAGGCGGGTACTTCTCGCCTGCGAAGAGCTTCGCCAGTTCCTTCTGACCGTTCTGGGCGTTCACGTAGGCCGAGACGACCAGCGGGTGCAGGTGGATCACGTGCGTCTTGAGCAGCGCGTGGAGATGCGACTCGACCGAAGGCCTGGCGCCGTGTGCACAGTGGTCCTCGCAGGCGTCCAGCAGCCGGCTGACCACGTTGTTCTCGCGGGCGATCGGGTCGAGCTTGTTGAGCGACCTGTCCTGGATGATCGCCAGGACCGGCTCGATCCGCAGCCTTCGCCAGCCTCGCTGCTCGTTCATATCCTTCAGGGCCGTGCCGCTGGCCTTGATGTACATGTGCCGGCCGTCCTCGGTCTTGACCGAGGTGTTGCCGCCGCCGCCCAGGACCAGCGCGGGGTCTTTGCCCGTGGTGTTCGAGATCCGAATCAAGTCAGCCAATGCCTTGTCCATCGCAGAGATACCTCACAAAACCCAGAACGTCCATCCAACGAAGTGGTCACTATTACCACAATCCGACCCGTTTGTCCATTGCCGAGACGTTTGCACAAACGAACCCAATCCGCCGTTCGGCGACTCTCTCCCGCCCTTGGAATTGGCTTCGTTCTGCAAAATCCGTCCCACTTGACACTTCAAACTTGAAACTTGACACCCCCCGAAATTGGCTTCGTTTCGCAAAATCCGCCTCACTTGACACTTGAAACTTCAAACTTGACACTCCCTGATTGGCTTCGTTTCGCACAAACCTCCGCCCGCCCAGACACAGATTCCGCCTGGCGACTCCCGGCGGCAACCGGACAACCGCCGTCCCGGCAGAGGCGTCAAACGGAAGGTTCGGAAGACGGGCAAAGACACGGATTCACACGGATGGACACGGATTTCAGGCATACCACCCCTTACCCATCTGTCTCTGTAACCTCGGTGTCGAAGGGGTGAAACCACACCGGTCGCGGCGTACCGGCAGCCGTACCTTTCTTATAGACGCCCCGAGGCCCCTGTATGTTTCACAGTAATCCAAAATATCTGCTATTTCTGCGCCCCGTGGCGAGGGCGTCCCGCCCTTGCGTCGCGAGGCCGTCCCGGCTTCGCAGAGCCGTCGCGGGATACGTTTATCGCTTTGAATGAACGGACTGATCCGGAATCCGCCGCCCGGGTGTGGAGTGTTGCCGTATGACGGGGCGGGGGGAGTTTATCGCGTTGGAGCCACCAGCAATAGGGGTGCCGGGGTCCCCAACGCGAAGAATTGCGTTGGGGGCCCCTTCGCACGCCCTTGAAGGGAGCGTTTCGCTCCCATACCATGCTGCTGGCCCAAAGCGGAAAATGTCCGGCCGAAGGCCGGAATCCGGATTGGTCCGTCCCTCTCCTTCGCTGCCTCGGCAACCGTCTGAGCCCAGAGGCCCGGCTCGCCGCCGGGGACGCGTGATTACAGTCATGCCCACCGGGCCGGTCCGGTCGGGGAATCCCTCTTTACACCCTGTCGGCGAGGTTCTACAATGAAATGGCAGACTGATAATGAAGGAGCCCGGACTGATACCGAGACGCGCCGGGTTCCCCAAGCGGAAGCGCTGGTTGGAACGAAGTGAAATGCATAGGGGCGATCCCATATCTTCTATATGAATCAGTCAGGCAAGAACAAACGTGTTAAGCGACAACATTTGGTGCCCCAGTTCTATCTTCGGCGTTTTGCTGTCGACGGGAAGGTGTGGATTGTCGACTTTCACTCCGATAAGGCACCTTATCCTAACGGTGTGATCAACACGCTGTGCATTGGCGACTTCTATACCGTGCAAACGCCTGCGGTAAAAGATGACGACCGTGTTGAACGACTCCTGAGTCGAGTTGAGGCCGAGGCCAAGCCGGTATTGGACGCTCTGCTAGATCGCATGACGATCCCGAGTGGCGACGCAAAGGCCTCACTTGATGCTTTCTTGGCAACACTATTCCTTCGAGGACCTCATTTTCGCCAACTTCAATTAGAGCTATACGAGGGTATGGCAGGGGTGATGTCGAGAATACACTTCTCCGATGAAACGGTTTTCGACCAGCTTTGGGAGGACTTCAAGGCCGAGAGAGGCAATTGCGATATGACAAAGGAGCAGGCCCGCAAAATTCTCGACGATAGCACTATCGAAGGGCACATACCCAACCAGTCCTATGTTATGTCATTCTTAAAGGGGTTGCCCAGAATGTTTGCCATTTTTCGGGCAATGAGAGTCAACGTATGGTGGGCTGATCCCCAGGCAAGCGCAAGGTTCATCACTTCCGATTTTCCGTTCGTCATTGAGGATAAGTCTACCGGCATATTCCGGATGCCTCCAAACGGAGGGCTATTCAGCAACAATGTCAGGGTTTATGTCACGATTAGCCCGTTTGTCTGCCTGACCTATGAATACGATCAGGGAGGCGATATATACCCAGTCTTAGACGACAGATTCGTCCCGATCACTAATTCCCAACTGGCAGTCAGCGCGAGCCGATATATCGTTTCTGCATCAAAGGACATCTATTGGTTCAAGGAGGGAAAAATTCATAGGTCTTCTGAAGAGTTGCAGAAAGAATTCTACCCCAAGAAACTGAATGAACCTCTTCTTGGCCAGAGTTCGCACCAATATGCGCAACCAGTCATCGCGAGGAGAAACTGGAACAAGCTGCGAGGAGACGAGCCGCGCAGTGAGGTAATTGAGGGGTGATCGAGGGATAGCATGTTCAATTCGGGAATGAAATAGGTAAGCTGTCCCCGGAAAGACCGTTATCTGGGGACACCATGGAATGGAGAAATAGGGGTCATCCTTACGGCCTCCCGTTCTCCCTGACGCCCGTGCGGTAGGGAGAACGGGAGGTGGGGCTTACGCCATCTCCCACTGCTCCTGGAGCAATCGGACCATGTTGCGGATCAACCGGATGCGCTCTTCTTCAGGGAGCCCCTGCTTGGGATCCGCAGGATTCCTGGGCCAGCCGCCCTCAAAGCTGACGGCGCCACGGTAGCCGATCAGCTTCAACCCCTTGAATCCATCGACGTAGTTGTCGGCCTCAGGATGGACGCCGGGAATAATCCGTTGCCTGAGCCCGGCGATGTGCACATGCGTCAGCAGGGGGCCGCCGGAGATGAAGGCGCCCATGAAGCTGGTCTCCTCCAGGCCCATGTGCCAGAAGTCACCCATCACCGTACAGCCGGGGCCGATATCCCGGGCCATGGCGGCGCCGTCGGCCACCTGACGCAGGAAGGGGGTCTCGTTGCGGCGCAGCGGCTCCAGCACAATGGAGGTCCCGTGCTTATGGGCGTGTTCGGCCACCCGTTTGCCGGTGTTGGTGACAAAATCTTCGCGCAGTTCCTTGAAGCCCATGCCGGGATTGCCCCGGGCCGGACAGATGATCAGGCCGACAGCCTTCATCTTTCCCAGGGCTTCAACGATGGGCAGGAACTTTTGGACCTCCGCCTCGCGTTTCTCGGCCTCGGCATAGGAGAAATCGCTCGGCCCGCAGGCCGTGGCGATAAAGAGATCGCGTCCCTTCATCGCCTCGAGCAAGGCGTCGCAGTTGTCAATTGGCCAGTTGCCCGAAGGGATTTCCACGGCTTTGAAACCGTTTTCCTCCAGGAAGTCGAGCTTTTGTTTCATCTCGCCACCGGGGATCGCGCCCCACTGCAGGCAGAGATTCAACTGGGCCGGTTTCTCCGGCGCTTTCAGTTTGGGCATGCCACCGTCGGCCGCATAAGCGGCGCCTGCCCCACACAAGGTTGTGACCCCCGCTACCGCTGAACTTTTCAGGAATGATCGTCTTTCCATTGGAATCTCCAAGCAATGCCCGTTGCCATCTATTTTTGTCCCACCACGCGAACCGGTTTTCTGACATTCCCCATCAGAGGTCAAAAACGATTCCTTTGACCTACTCTCGGCTCCATCATAACGCAACATGCCGTTCCATTTCAATGATTCTGATGGTAAAGTCGGGGGAAGTAAAGGGGCAGGTGATTCAGGCAATCCAGGTAATCGGGGGATAGCGTACTCAATTCGGGATCGAAATAGGTAAGCTGTCGCCGGAAATCCCGTCTCCATAAACCGCTGGGGGAGGGGATACCGGGGACGCACCCCGGCATTGCTCGGTTTCCGTCTACCCGGCGCGCAGCCTGTGTTTGAGGATTTCGCTGATGAGTTCCTTGATGGGCTTGCGCTCTCTTTGGGCGGCTTCCCGCAGGGCCAGAAACGTATCCTCGTCCACTTCAGCCGGACTGCTTCCACATCCAGGGCGTTGCGGCGGCGAACCAGACGATCGTCGCCGCCAGCATGACCCACTTGACCGTGGGCAGCTCCATCCGCCCGGCCAGGAACAGGATCGAGGGCAGCATCAGAGCGACCAGCGAGAGCAACGAAACGATCACGAGGATGGTGGTAGTGCGCATGTGATGCCTCCTATGCCTGGGCCGCGTCCGAACGGACCTGCTGACGCGCCGCGACGGGGACGCCTTGTTTCTGGTAGGCCCGGCTCAACAGGACGTAGATCGCCGACGCGATGAACCAGCCGGGCAGAGCGACAAAGTACAGCGTCCAACTGCCCACGATGAAGACGATGCCCAGACAGACGGCCAACGTCCCGAGCCAGGCGGCGCCGGCGGCCCAGTTGAAATGCCGGCCGCTCACTTGGGCGTACGAGCCGCGAAGGCCGAGCTTCGGAATCACCCAGAAGTCCATGAAGACCACCGCGCCCATCGGCATGAGCACCAGGCCGTAGAGGGCGACGAAGCCCAGCAGTTTCATCGCCAGCGCGGGGAACATCGCGGCGACCGTGGCGATCGCGCCGGTGATCAGGGTCACGCGGAACCGCGAGTACTTCGGGACGATCGCCTGGAAGGCCAGGCCCGCGCGGTAGATGGTCGGATTGGCGGTGGTCCAGCCTGCGATGATGACGCAGATCAAGCCGGTAAAACCCGCGGCCTGATAGGCGAGCGGGCCGGGCAGCACGCTGGTGTTGCTCGGGTCCTGGTGCATCTGGAAGGCGTAGAGGATCGAGGCCGCCAGCCAGGCGAGGAAGTGGCCGAGGAACATGCCGGTGCCGCTGGCGATGCCGTACCAGGATTTCTTCGCGAACCGCAGGACCGAGAGGTCCGACATGCCGACGTGCATCGCCATGTTGCAGAACCAGGCGAAGAACATCACGTGCCAGAAGGTGAATTTCACCTGTCCGGGCAGGGGATCGCCGCCTTTCCAGATGCTCGTCTGGGCCAGCGTCCAGACGTCGGCGAGGCTGTTCACCTGCGTGCCCGTGGCGTCGATGAACTGCCCGAGGCCGACCAAGCCGAACGCGATGAACACCAGCACCATCCAGGGAGCCGCGATGTTGGCGACCTTCGACACGATCTCATAGCCGTAGGCTGCGACGATGGAGATCATCGCGCCGCAGGCCAGGACCGCGAGCACCCATCCTGCGCTGTTGGGATACCTGTCGCTCAACTCCGGCATCGGGAACTTGAACCAGACGCCCAGCGCGGTGGCCGAGACGGTGACCATGGCGCCGGCCAGGAAGCAGAACATCACGCCGTTGGCGAGGTTGTACAGCGTCACGAGCTGGCGGCCGCAGATCTTCTCCAATTGGTAGTAGAGCGTCAGGCGTGCGCGGGTGGCGATGGGGGCGCACAGGAACACCCAGCTCAGCACGGCCAGGACGTTGCCTGCGATCAGGCCGACGACGACGTCGAACGCGCTGACGCCTGCGGCCACGAACAACGGGCCGATCATCAGTTCGGTGCCTGCCGTGTGCTCGCCTGCGTACATCCCGATGAAGCTCTTGAAGCCGAGCAGTTTGCTCTGCGGCACCGGCTCTCGTTCGAACTCGCTGCCGCTCGGGGTCTCCTGTGACTGCTGTTCTGCGGTCATCGTGTCCATCCTTCTGGCCGGCGGTGTCCCTCTTGCGTCGTCTCTCACTGCGCGGCCGGTTGCGCGCCGAGATAGTTGCCGTATCCGACGATGATCGTCGACAGGACCAGCAGGGCCAGACCCATCGCCAGCTTGCGCCGGGTGCCGAGGCCGCTGCCTTTCCATTCTTTCAAGGCGATGCCCCACAGCGAGCTGAAGAGGATGATGCTGGCCATGTGGAGCGTCCAACTCGAGAATTCGTACTTGCCCATCCGCATCTGGCCCATGCTGTAGAAGAAGAATTGCAGGTACCAGGTGACGCCCGCCAGGGCGCTGAGGAGATAATTGCTCCACAGGGGCACCCGCTCGGGCGCATCGTGGGCCGTCTGGGGACGGGTCGTCGAGCGATAGTACTGACAGCCCGTCCGGTTCTTGACGTTCAGAGCGACGCACCAGATGAAGTTGGTGGTGAAACCGCCGAGTAGCACGACGATCAACACCGGCAGGTTCGACCAGAGATCGGAACAGCGATTCTCCTGGAGCACCTTGGCGGTGGCCTCCATGATGGGCCTGCCGTAGTACAGGCCGATGGCGAAGCACGCGCTCAGCACGCCGGAGAACGTCGAAACCAGGAATCCCTTCGTGAAGTGGAACTCCTTGACCACCGCCTTCTTCTGTTCCTCCGAGAGCTCGCGCTCTTTGCTCACGCCTGCAAGCCCGGCCATCGCGATTCCGGCTAGGCAGACGCCGACGCCGATCAGCGTGACGACGCCCGATCCGGTCGTCAGGAGTCCGCCCAGCTTGTGTTCGAGGATCGGCGGCGTGAGCGTCCCGACCGCGGCGCAGTAGCCCAGCGTCAGAGCCATGCCCAATCCGATTCCCAGGTAACGCATTGTCAGGCCGAAGGTCAGTCCGCCCAGGCCCCAGAGCACGCCAAAGGAATAGGCGAGAAGGAGGGTCCTGGCGTCGGCCTGGCGGAGGATGGCGATCGGACCCGGCACGAGCGCCAGGGCGAACGCCCACGGCGCGAGGATCCAACTGAAGAATCCCCCGACGAGCCAGTAGACCTCCCACGCCCATTTCCGCACGCCGCGATAGGGCACGTAGAAGCTGCCGGCCGCCAGTCCGCCCAGCCAGTGGAACGTCACGCCGAGGAATGGATTTGCCGTCATCCCTGCCAGATCTCCTTAGCCGCGCGCGGCCAAGACGTCCTCTTCGTAGTTCTTCACGTCATCGATCCACGCCGAGCCGGTCGGCACGTTCGAATTCGTGCAATAGTAATCCCAGACCGCCCCGAAAGGCAAGGTCTTCAATTCTTCGAGCATCGCCAGACGCGAAGTGTGGTCGCCCTTGGCCTCGATCCGCTTGAGCTGGCTCGTGGGTTCGAGCATCGCCTGGAGCAGGGCCTTGATCATGCAGCGGGTGCCGATCACCCAGGCCGCGATGCGGTTGATGCTGGCGTCGAAGAAGTCCAGGCCGATGTGGACGCGTTCGAGGTAGTCGCCTCGGACGAGTTCCTGGGCCAGGGCGGTCAGATCGTCGGAGAGGGTGACGACGTGGTCGCTGTCCCAGCGGACGCCGCGACTGACGTGCAGCAGGATCTCGTCGACGAACGTCATCACCGCGGAGATCTTGTCCGCAACGGTCTCCGTCGGATGGAAGTGGCCGGTGTCCAGGCACAAGAGCAGGTTGTTGGCCACCGCGTAGCTCAGGTAGAATTCGTGCGAGCCGACGACGTAGCTCTCGGAGCCGATGCCGAACAGCTTGCCTTCGACGGCGTCGAGCACGTGGTTGCGGCTGACCTTGTCGGCCAGGATCTCGTCGAGCGATTCCTTGAGCCGCTGGCGCGGGCCCTTGCGGTCGATGGGGATGTCCTTGTATCCGTCGGGGATCCAGGTGTTCAGCACGCAGGGGGTTCCGAGCTGCTTGCCCATGTAGGCTGCGATTTTGCGGCAGGCGATCCCGTGCTCGATCCAGAACTTGCGGATGTTCTTGTCGGCGCTGGAGAGCGTGAAGCCGTCGGCGGCCTTGGGATGCGAGAAGTACGTCCCGTTGAAGTCCATGCCGAGCTTGTTGGCCTGGGCCCACTGAACCCAGTTCTTGAAGTGCCTGGGCTCGAGCTCGTTGCGATCGGCCTTGCCCTTGGTCTCGGCGTAACTGGCGTGGAGGTTCAGGCGATGCCGGCCGGGGATCAGGCTCAGGGCCTTTTCGAGGTCGGTACGCAGTTCGTCGGCGGTTCGCGCCTTGCCGGGATAGGCGCCGGTGGCCATGATGCCGCCGCCGCTGAGGCCGTCGGCGTTCTCGAAGCCGCCGACGTCGTCTCCCTGCCAGCAGTGCAGCGAGATCGCGACCTTGCGAAGCTGCTTCATCGCCTTTTCGGTATCGACGCCCAGCTCGCCGTAACGTTCGCGTGCCAGCTTGTATGCCTGCTCGATCTGCCTTGAGTTCGCCATGATTCTCCTCGTCCTTCGAGTCTCAAGTCTCAAGTTTCAAGTTTGAAGTTTGAAGTGAAGAGCCGCGATCGTTAGCCGGCAGTCACTTGAAGCTTGACACTTCACACTTGAAACGGTCCTCAATCACACTACAAACAGCTACTTCTGCACTTGGATCGGTCCGACCTTCAATGCGTCCGGGCCCGGCAGTTTGGGGAACGCCGCGTGCGGCTCGGTCTGATACCAGTAGGCGACCGACGCGATGTCGTCCTCCAGCGGCAGATAGCGGCCGCCGTCCTGCCAGCCGAGCGCCTGATTCGTCACGCGGAGGTCCTTCTCGAACCGGATCGGATCGACGACGTGCCAGCGATACAGGCCGAATCGCTGGCCGACCTTGTAGATCTCGTCCGGCGGCAGGACCTGGGCCAGGCCGGTATAGGGCGTGGAGAAGGTCTGGTACTTCTTCGTCTCACGGTTTTCGAAGTTGTACGAGCCGCAGAAGTAGTCCTCGGTGCCTGTGCCGGCGATCGTCGGGAACTCCTTATCGCCGTCCATGAAGAACTTGATCTCGCCTTCGCCCCACCAGCCGGGGCTGTGGACTTCCCAGGCCATGTAGGTGCCGACGTAGTGTCCCCGGCCCTGGATGCCGTCCACGACCGTGTAGATGCCCTTGGTCTTGAGCGGGGATTCGCGTCGGTACTGGGCGTGGAAGTAGGCCATGCTCTCGGGCACGTCGGTCAGCGTGTAGTTGATCTGGTAATAGAGCACCATGTCCTTCTCGTCGAGGTTCTCCATGGTGACCTTCGCGCCCTTGCGGAAGGGCATGGGCCAGTAGCAGTTGAACGCGCTGCCTGGGTTGACGCAGACCGCCAGCGAGTTGATCTGGGCGTACTTGCCCCAGCCGCAGGCGAAGAAGTGGCTCATCGGGACTTCGACCGAAGGGGTCTCCTCGCCGTCCCAGTAGAAGCGGAGGATGTAGAGCTGGGTCTTGTCGAGCGGGGCGGGCGTCATCCAGATCTGCTGGATCGCGCCGGAGCCGTTGATCTCGCCCATGGTGAACGTGCTCTTGGCGGGAATCCGCACCGAGGGCGAGATCTTCCAGCCTTGGCCGAGGTCGCGAGCGGCGTTCTTGCCGGTGCCTTCGGTGGCCATGGCGGCTTTGCCCTTTTCGCCGGTGAAGTTCTCGGGACTGATCGATCGCGACAGGGCGCTCGAGAGTCTGGGCAGATTGGCCAGGTCCATGCCCAGGCCGTTGAACTCTCGGCCCTGTGCGAAGAGTCCGCCTGTCATGGCACAGACGATCAGGAGGGATGTTGCCAAGAGTGCCCGATGACCACGTGATGAAGCTCCGCCCACTCGTTTCATCTCATTCCCCTTTCATTCTCGATCAACTCGCATGCTTTTCCAGCAACGTCAATTCCGCCTCGCGGGTCCAGAGGCCGTTGTTCAGGCACGCCGCGACGTCGGGCATTTTCTGCGAAAGCTCCTCCAGTCGGATCAGGCCCATGCTCCGACAAGCGGGGTACACCATGATCTTGCCGGCGATCAGGCGGTTCTCGACCGCGCGGATGCCCTCGACCGCGCCCTCGAAGCCGCTGATCGCCGCGACGCTGACGTTCGTGTCGAGCCGGTCCGACTCGACCTTCTCCAACATGCGTTTCATGTCGTCGAGCGTCGAGCCGCTGGTGCCGATGAAGTACAGTCGCTTCTCGATGTAGGCGTCCAGGTCGATCTTGCCGGTGACGGTGGCGGGGATGCCCGCGAAGATATTGACGATCCCTCGCGGCGCGGCGCAGTTCACCGCGGTGGCCACCAGTTCGGGGACCGGGGCCATCAGCACGGTGTAGCTGTAGTTCTCTGCCATCTGCTCGTGGGCCGCGTTGTAGGGCTTGTACTCGACGCCGTTCTTGTCGGCCAGCGGCCGGACGATCTGGTTCAGCGCCGCCAGGCGGTTGTCGTCCACGTCGCCCGCGTAGACGGTGACGCCTTCGACGCCCTGGCAGACGTTGCGGATCACGTGCATCATGCCCATCGGGCCGCCTGCGCCCACCACGTTGACGACGTCGCCGTGGCGGATCTCGCCGGTCTTGGGGATGTACTTCATCGAATCGGCGGGGTCCGAGCCTGCGGTGCCGATGATGCGAATGCCGCCGTAATGCACGCGGCCGACCATGGTGACCACCGGCGCGCCGAACCGCTCGCCGCCGAGGACGATATTGAACAGGCCGTTAGCTGCGACCTTGGGGAACAGGACCTCGGCGGTGCGGACCGAGGCGCCGAAGTAGATCACGTCGTCGTAGGCCGCGTCTTCGAGGTCGAAGAGGCTGTTGGCACGAACGACCACCGGTCCCAGATCCGCCGGCGGGAGCGATTTCGAGATCCAGGTTATCTTGCCGGGCGTTCCATATTTCTGATAGATGCGGTGCATCCGCCCGTCGGGGACTGCGACGTCCGAGACGATCAGCATCCGGCCGTCGGCCTTGAGCGTCGTGCGTTCCTTCGTGACGTAGGCGTCCTCGACGCAGGCCCAGGGCTCGCACAGCGCGACGGCCGAGCCCGCGCGTCCCTCGGAGGCGGGGATGAGCATGGACTCGCCGTCGGGGGCGGTGATGACCCGCTCATCCATCAGGACGTACTCCTGCAGAGCCCCCTCGAAGTTGTACCCGAAGGCGGCGTTGGAGGTTGCGGTGTGAAGCCAGCGGTAGTCGGTCTGCACGAGGTATCGCTCGCCGGGCTTGTGCCGCGTGACCTCGGGTCCGACTGCGACGATGCGCACGACGGTTTCGTGGCCGGGGACCGTGGGCGCCTCATCCGGCACGTAGCTCGGGATCTCTTTGAGGATCTCGGGATCGATGCCGGAGACGACCGGTCCCTTGCGGACGTGGCCTGTGAACTGCTTGAGCAGCTTCAAGTCGGAGAAGCACAGGCCGACGACCTCGACCTTGGCGAGGATCTGGTGCGGCCCAGGCTTGAAGACGTCCTTGGACTGGTTCAGGATCAACTGGTCCGGGCCCACCAGTTGGACCGCGTACTGTTTCGCTGGAATTCTCTCGTTCATGTCTGCATCCTTCATCACGCTTGCGCCGCCTTCAAGATTTCGGTCGGCGATGCGAGCTCTGTGAGTCCAGCCATCGCGTCTTCCTGTCGAGGTTTCAGCGTCGCGCCAAGTTTTTCAAAGAACGCGTTCTTGCGTTCGGCGGTTCCGAAGTGCTTGTCCGCCCAGGCGCTCGTGTAGCCCAGGCCGCATTGCCGCTGGAGGACCGAATGGGCGTAGACGATATGGGCGCCGGTCAGGAAGGCCGGCAGCAGGGGGGCCAGCTCGGCCGAGTTGAAGTCGTCGACGAACTTCTGGCCGGGACTGTTCATCTCAGTGCCCTCGACCAGGACGAGATTTCGCTTCTTCGCGGCCTCCATCACTTGATAGAGGTTCTTGACCTTCTGGTCCTGCGAGCCCGGCGTGTAGTTGCGGTCGGGGATCACGTTCAGCGCGACCGCGCCGGTGCTCATCGCGACGTCGAGCAGCTCCTCGATGGCCTGTTCGCCGTCGCTGGAGCCGTCGAGCCAGGTGTGCACGGGCATCCCGCCTGCGGCCAGGATGAAGCGGTTCGTGTCGGCCATGTTCGGGAAGGACCCGCTGTCGGGCTGGACGTAGCCGACGCCGCCGCGTTTCATCGTCTTGGATCGGATCATATTGATCAGGTCGCGACCCTCAGGCAGGCCGAGCTTCTTCGCGTCGGTCCCGAGCTTCTGCGTCCAGAACCGAGCCAACTCTTCTGTTCCCTCGCCGAATGTGTCGCGGGCTTTGCGGGCGTACGCGACGCACATGTGCCGCTCGGTCGCGTTGCCGGCGGGCGTGAGCGTCAGGACATCGGCCTCATAGTCCAGCTCGACAGGGCTGAGATGCTTGTTGACCCGCTCCATGAGGTCGCGGTTTCGCTGCTGGGCGGTCTCCTTGAGGCCCTTGAGAAACTGCTGCTGGGACGCGGGCGCCTTCGAGGTGGGAAAGCCGACGCCCATGTGATACGAGATGCCTGGCTCGCCCGGCGAGTTGATGACCCGCGTCGCAAATTCGGGCACGTAAACCCGCGTCTCCAGTCCCGAGCAGCCCTTGAGGCCCAGCAACCTGCACGCCTCGCGGAACTCGTCGAGCGCGTCGAGCACGTCGAAGTCCGTCGTGCCGACAACTGCCAGTCCCGCTTTGCGGGCCAGCCACGCGAATTTCGTCGGCGAGTAGCCGTAGGCGTTGTACGAGAAGAACGTGTGGCAGTGGATGTTCACGAACTGCCCCGGCTCAGGCAGGGTGATCTCGCCCGTCTGCACCTTCATCAGCAACGACGACAGAGCCTTTTTCCGCTCGGTCGCCTTGAAGCTGTCCAGTTGTTGCTCGAGTGCTTCGATCGTCAAAGCTGTTGTCTCCTTCCCCTGGGCCGCTTCACGTATGTGCTCGGAACGAGATCGCCCGACGTTCGCGCGTCGGCGCGATTCACGATGAGTCGGTCGCAAGGGCTCATTTCTTGGCTGCGAATCGTCTGTATTGCTGCTCCCAGAGACTGACGTCCTGGGGTTGATACTCTTTCATCTCGAACGAATTGCGAACGACCTGGCGGGCCTCTTCGATGCTCTTGATCTGACCGGTCGCTTTGGCCTGCAACAGGATGTTGCCGCTGGCGGTGGCTTCGACGGGGCCGGTGACGACCTTGCGTCCGGTGGCGTCGGCGGTGAACTGGCAGAGCAGCTCGTTCTGGATGCCGCCGCCGACGATGTGGAGCGTCTCGATCGAAATGCCGGCGACGTCCTCGATGGCGTTGAGCACGGTGCGGTATTTCAGAGCCAGGCTTTCGAGGACCAGGCGAACCATCTGGCCCTTGTCCTGCGTGGGCTTCTGGCCTGTCTCGGACAGGCACTTGTTGATCCGCGCGGGCATGTCGCCGGGGGCGAGGAAGTCGCTGTTGTCGCAATCGACGTATCCGAAGAACGGCTTGGCCTTGCTCGCCATCGCGGTCAGCTCGCCGTACGAGAGATCCTGGCCCTCGCGCTGCCACTGTCGCTTGCACTCCTGGACGAGCCACAGGCCCATGATGTTCTTGAGCAGGCGGATCGTGTTGTCGACGCCGCCCTCGTTGGTGAATTCGTAGGCGAAGCTCTTGTCGTTGACGATCGCCTGGGGAATCTCGACGCCCATCAGGCTCCAGGTCCCCGAGGACAGGTAGGCCCAGCGGTCGCCCTGGCCGGGGACGCCGAGGACCGCGGAGGCGGTGTCGTGCGAGCCGACCGCGATCAGAGGGATGCGTCCACAGCCGATTTCCTTGGCCACTTCGAGCGTCAGTTCGCCCACGACGGTTCCGGGCCGGGTCACGTGGGGCATGATCTCCAGCGGCAGCGACAGTGTCTTGAAGATCGCCTTGGACCAGCGGCCGGTCTTCATGTCCATCATCTGCGAGGTGCTGGCCAGGGTGTATTCGCCGAAGGCCCGGCCGCAGAGGAAATAGGAGAACAGATCCGCCATGAACAGCAGCTTGTCGGCTTTGGCCAGCGTGTCGGGATTCGTCAGGCGCATGGCCAGGAGCTGATAGAGCGAGTTGAGCTGCATGAACTGGATGCCGGTATGCTCATAGACCTCGCGTTTGGGCATCCTGTCGAAGGTCTTCTCCATCATGCCGTTGGTCCGGCTGTCGCGGTAGTGGTAGGGCTTCTCCAGCAGGCGGCCGTCGGCGCCGAGCAGGCCGAAATCGACGCCCCAGGTGTCGACGCCGATGCCGCGGACCTGGCCATCGGCCATCTTGGCGGCCAGGCCGATGCCGGTCTTGATGTCGGTCATCAGCCGGTCGAAATCCCATCGCAGCGAATCCTGCTCCTGGATGGGACCGTTGGCGAAGCGGTGCGCCTGCTCGAGGCTCAATCGTCCGTCGGCCACCCGGCCCAGCATGACTCGGCCGCTCTCGGCCCCAAGGTCCACCGCGATGTAGTTGGCGTTCTGTGCCATCGCCTGCTCCTTCCTGCAACGGTGTCACTCCTGCCGCGCAGAGGCGCGCGGCTTGCACACAAGATGAGATTAAAGGCCGAAACGGAAGGATCGTCAACCCTAAAACCCGTTCGACGAAAGGAAGGAGACTTGCCGATTTGGGGGGAAAGTGATAGCGTACAGTAATCATGAATCCAATCGACGACGATCTTCGACGGCAGGTCAACCAACTGGTCGACACGTACCGGGATCGGTGCCTGTGGTTTCTTCGAGCAGACTACTATCCGACCGATCTGCAGGACGTGCTTCGCACCTTGGACTACATCCGCCGGTATGGCGACCGGGAAGCGTTCCGCAAAGCAGGGGAGTTGTTTCAATGGCTGTCACCAGATTCCAGCAGGCCATCTGTCGCCTCGTAGCAGCCAACCGCGGCACAGGCAGGCATGTGCGTGCTGCATCGTCGGGGGGAGCTCTATCGCGGGAGTCTGACGCAACTCAGACAGGATCTTCCAGAAGGGAATCTTGTCTTCCACGCCGGAAGCATTCGAGGAGCTTATCCCGAGATCAGTCGATGATCTGTGCCGAGCCCAATCAGGACGCCACAGGAGCCGGCCGGGGTTGCGGCTGGAAACGGACCTTGGCCTGGCCGATGAGGTAGAAGCTGCCGGTGATGCAGATTAGGTCCTCTTTGCCCACGGCGCTGCGGGCCAGGAGCAGGGCCTCGCCCAGCGTGTTGGCGACCTGGCACATCTTGCCGCAGATCTCGGTGTACTGATCGGCCAGTTCCTGAGGCGAGACCGCCTTATTCGAGCTGCTCCGCGTGAAGATGACCTTGTCGGCCCCGTATTGGAGCTCGTTGAGCATGCCGGCGATGTCCTTGTCGCTGTTGCAGCCGAAGATCATGACCATCGAGTCGTAGGGGATGTTCTGGCCGATGGCGTGGATCAGCGCCCGGATGCTGGCGGCGTTGTGGGCGCCGTCGATCATGATGCGCGGGTCCTGGCAGATCATCTCCATGCGTCCGGCCAGTTGGACGGTGGCCAGGCCGGTAGCGGCTTTCTCGACGTCGATCTGATAGCCGGCCGACTTGAGCTTGTCCAGCATGGCCAGGGCCAAGCCGCAATTGATCGCCTGGTGTCGGCCATAGAGGGGCACCCGAAGGTGCTCGAACTTGCTCGTCGGGGTGGACAGGCAGATCCGCGTGTGCGGACCATGCTCGCGGGACGTCTCGAACCGGTAGGAGAAATCGATGTCCGCGCCGGTGACGCTGAGCGGCGCCTTTGTGGCCAGCGCCTGAGCCTTCAGCACGGTCATTGCGACCGGCTCCTGCTGCACGGTGACCGCGGGGACGCCTTTCTTGAAAATGCCGGCTTTCTCCATCGCGATGCGGTCGAGCGTGTCGCCCAACTGCTGCTTGTGGTCGATGCTCAGGCTCGTGATGCCCACCACCTTGGGCTGAATCACGTTGGTGCTGTCCAGGCGGCCGCCGAGACCGGTTTCGATCACGCCGATGTCGACCTGACGGTCGGCGAAGAACGTAAAGGCCAGCGCCGTCATGATTTCGAAGAACGTCGGCGGGTTGTCCTTCGAGAGCTTTTCGATCGGGGCGTACAGGCGGTTCATCAGCGCGAGCATCTCGTGCTCTGTGATCATCTGGGAGTTGATGGTGATCCGCTCGTGCAGGTGGACCAGGTGCGGCGAGGTGTACAGGCCGACGCTGTAGCCGTTGGCCTCCAGCATCCGGGCCAGCATCGTGGCCGTCGAGCCCTTTCCCTTGGTGCCTGCGATGTGGACGGTGTTGATCTTGGTGTGCGGGTTGCCCAACAGCGACAACAACTTCTCCATCCGCTCCAAGCTGAACGTCGTCACGTTGTAGCGTACGCGCTCTTCCTTCTCATAATCGGTTCTATCCACGAGATAAGCCAACGCTTCCTGGTAAGTCCTGAAAGCCCTCTTGGCTCGAACCGGGGCGACTCTGGAAGAGTCCTTGTTCGCCTGTTTCTTTCCCGTTGTCCTTGTCGTCTTGGCCATGAACCCGCCATAGTAGCAAATCGCGTGCTTGCAGTCAACTGCCAACCTGGACTCAAGTCCGGGAATTCTGGTGCTCCCGGCCTGGAAACGCAACGCAACTTCTTGTCAATAATGGTCTTACAAATAAAGCCCTATAATTGGGCTGTCCGGAATAGTTATGGGCTCGATCAGTTTGTCTAATCGAATTATTAGCCTGACGCATTGCGAGCGACCCTGTTTGATGCCTTCCAATCCCTGGTCAGTATTTGTCGTTTCTTAAATAGTAAGACGCAGGGGCGGACTCGTTTATTTCAGGATCGGCTCCGATCCCCGGCCGGGATCGGCCAAGTTGTCGCAATGATGTCGGTTTGGGGCCTGGCCCTGACCGGGTTGGGATCGTGACGGTCCTGCAGATTCTTTCGATTCGAATCCAGCGAGAGAACCACCACCGGGGGAGCGTAAGATCGGCGATGCCGCCGGCACGGTCGATATGGGGATGGTCGCGAGGAGACCGGGGTCCGCGTTTGTCGCGTTTCAGAGGCGACGTCGGATGGCGAGCAGGCCGCCGAGCGCGAGAATGGCCACCGTGGCAGGTTCCGGGATCATCATGGCCGCGGAGAAATGGACGGGATCCACGTGAGGACTGCGGAAGAGAAGCCCTCGAATCGCGGCGTTGGGAGCCAGCGGCTGCCCCTGGGCGTCCAGCAGGTCCGTGATCGCAAAGGCTACGCCTCCGATTGGCTGGCCGCCGTTGAGGATTCCGACTCGATCCAGACCTGTGTAACCCCACTGCGTGCAGGGGATGGTGACGGTTTTGCCGAGCTTGCCGTCGGCCAGGATGGCCTGGACTTTCAGAGAATCGTTCATGCCCGCCTCGAACACGAAGAAATCGGGGGCATCTCCATTGGTGTCTGTGTAGGTGTCCAGGCCGCCGATCTTGGTGACCATCCAGACGCCCGAGGCGTTTCGCGTGGCCACCGAGTTCAGATCGAAATCGTCGACGTTGCGAATGGTGGTCAGCAGCAGCGCCGAACCGGTGCTCTTGCCCAGAGCCAGAAATTCTCTCGTGATGGTGAAATCGCCGACCGTGAGACTCTCGAGCATGTACGGCGGCCTCCCGTCCACCCCGGCCTGCACGCTGGTGATCGGCACGATCGCCGCGGACGACATGCCGACTGTCAGCAGCGTCAGAAGCACCGCCGGAATTCCGGAACGCGTAAGCATGCTCATCTCATCTCCTCCTTCTCTCAGACGCCGAAGCCGACAGAGACGATTTCTCCCGTTATCGGATTGTGACCAGGCAACTGCCGGCGTAGGACCTGCCGTCCTTGAGCTTGCCGGCCACGTGGACCTCGACCTCGCCGTTGGTGGTCACCACTTCCATCAGCTTGGTCTTGCTGAATGCGGTCAGGATTTTGAGCGAGTCGTCCACCCAGACGAACGCGGTATGCGCGGTGGCTGCAATCGTGCCGGGCGACAACGTCGGCACATTTCTCGGATCCCAGTCCTCCAGAGGGATCCCCTCGGGAAGTCCGATCATCGCGGTCAATTTGTCCGAGCCGCCCGACCGTTGAATCGTCGAAGGCAGCATCGCCAGCGTGCCCTCGACATCGCGGACCTGGCCGCCTCCGGTGCCCGGGTCCGTGGACTGGTAGGGCGAACCCAGCTTTCCCTTCTCGATCAGGAAGTTGTCGAGGTATACGCTCGTGGGGGGCAAGGTCATGGATTCCGACTTGGCCGCGAGGAACACGTAGAGCGGAGCCCGCTTGAGGGAGCCTTTGACAAAGCCGGGGATAGCCTTCCACTTGCCTTCCGGGCCGTATCCGTAATCACTGAGATAGAGAATGTCGTACCAGGAGTCGTACGAAATATACATCGTTACCGTAGGTTTCGGCCGACCCACGAAATCGACCCTTCCGATGAATCCATCATGCCATTCCGCCCAGTAGTTCTGAAAGACACCGGAGCACCCGATCCCAAGCGTCGCATACAACTCTTGGGGGCCGGTTGCCTCGGGAGTCAGGCCGAAGCAGACCCAGCCGTTACCTTCGTAGGAGAAGACGTCGAAGGTCAGATCGATTTTCATCTGGAAATCCTGGTTCGGATCGATCCACCATTTGTCGCCGATGTAGCCCATGAAAGGCACATCGATATCGGACGTCGTTGAGAACTGAAGGCGTTTGTTGGTTTCGGTCACCGTGGCTTTGGCGCTGGTCCCGAACACTTTCCAGAGCGTGCCCTTTTTGTTGTCGTCGAAGTTGTCCTGCAGGACCGGAGTGCTCGTTGTCTGACCCAATGCGACGCCGGAGTGTCTCGGGCAGACTCCCATGCGGCCGGCAATCACCGCGACGATCACGAACAGAACGACATTGCGGTTCATAGTGTCCTTTCCCCCTTGTTCTCGGTGACGCTCACGGATCCGTCCATCGAGTTCTTCTCGTAAATGCACGGACGTTCAACGAGCCCTGATTCCCGCGTTTCCAAGGGCGTGACCGCCCCCGGATGCGCGCACCTGCTTCTGAGCCTCTCCGGACCAACCGTGAAACGCTTCCTGCCTGCCGGCTGGCGGAAATGCTCAGCATAAGCTGATGGGCAACCGGATTCCATTCGGCCGCTCCTCCAGATATTGGTTTATTATAGCTCACTCTGGGGGAGATGTCAAGCAAAGTACGCCTTGTGGCATCTTTCCCAGATTGCCCAGATGGACCATGATTCTCTGTTCGTCGAGACCGGCATGTTCTCAAGTCCTTATTCAATCAGAGCTTATGGTTCGTTTGAAGGGGTGTTCGGCGTCGCGGGCTCACGGAACCCGGACCTGGGTTGGGCGAAGCTGTTTTCGGGGATTTGTCGGGGGGATCTGTCGGCAATCCCGACGGGAGGGGCTATCGACTCCGGCGTCGAGCCATCTTCAGTATTCCCGCGACAAGAAGGATCAGAACGGCTGCAGGGGGAATCATGTGCTTCCAGGACAGGGCCCGTTCGCCGGCAGTGGCTTGGGTATCGACTCGTCCCGGGAGGTGGGAACTGGCCGTTTGGCGGTCCGGATCAGGCTCCTGGCGGTCATATGCCGTCAGGACGCTGGCGGCGGTGTAGCCTGGACGCGACCACGTGAGGAACTTGACAGGGCCCCTTCGGTAGACCTCTTTGACCATGCCTTGGGCTGTCGGGTGATGCCACTGTTCCCGCTCCTCTGTGAAGGGGATCTTGGCGATCTTGAGGCTGATCGTCGAGGTCGTCACGATCCGATAATGCCGGCAGTCGGCAAACTCGCCGGCGGGCGTCGCCACGGTCTCGTCCGCCAGCCGCTCGGTGACGATCTTGCTGGGCAGGGTGAAGTCCGCTGCGTCCATCCGCAGGGACGTGGAGATCGCCTGGGTTTCTCCCACGGCCATCGTCGGTGGGCGGTAGGGGATGGGCGGGTCGTAGCGGAGCCGGGCCGTCTGGCCCTTGTCGGTTGCGACCTCGATGGCTTCCAGGAGTCCGTCGGCCCGCACAAGCAGCCGCGCGATCGTCTGTTCGTCTCGGCTGAATCGCTCTTCCACGATCCGCAGTTCGCCCCCCTGGCCATCCACACGGGCGAGTACCCACACGATTCGCTCGCCGTCGATGGCGTTCGGCTCGACGCTGCCGGGACGGGGGCCCTCATGTCGATAGAGCCATCGCTGTCCGACATCCAGGGACTCCATGGGCATGGAGCCTGCCCGGACGGCGGCGCAAACCAGGCAGGATGCCAGGACCAGGCGGTGTGCAGCGACAGGATGGCTGTATTGTGTGCGTGACCCCATCGGTGTAGTCCCTTACCCCTTTCCTTGTCGCGTCGCCATTCCTCTGTGTTGGAACTGCGCGGTCGTCACATCGAGTGAGCCGACGATTTCATCAAGGTCAGATAGTGCGAAGGATCGCCCGTCTTGAAGAGATTCCGCCAGGATTGTTGATCCCCGCCACCGCGTAGCCCGGCTCCCAATCCGAAAGCGTGTCGAACACGAAAACGTGAACTGTCTCTTGACGCATGTGTTTCCCGTTCCTCTCAGTTCTTGCTCTTCGAGCGGCCCTTGGTCGGGGCAGCGGTGAGTTCCTTGACCAGGCGGTCGGCGGCGTAGACCTTTCGCAGGGCTTCGAGGATTCCCGCCGAGTGGACGGAGACGGCGCGGGCCTGCTCCTGCGTGTAGATGAAGTCCAGGACCAGCGAGTGGATGTTCCCGTCGAAGATGATCCCGACGATCTGGCCATCGCGGTTGACGACGGGACTGCCGGAGTTGCCGCCGATGATGTCGGCCGTCGAGACGAAGTTGAAGGGCGTGTCCAGGTCGAGCTTGCCCTTGCGTTTGATCCACCGCTGGGGCAGCTCGAACGGATACACGTTGCCCTGTTCCTGGGCCCGCTCGTAGAGGCCCGTGAAGGTCGTAAGCGGCGGGACCTGCTCGCCTGCGTCCACGTAGCCTTTGATCTGCCCGAACGCCAGACGCAGCGTGAACGTGGCGTCGGGATAGACGTTGGTGCCGTAGATCGCGAACCGGGCGTCCGCCAGCTTGGCGTAGGCCTGCCGCATGGGCTCTTCGATCTGCTCTTCGTAGGTCTTGCGCAGGGCCCTCGCGGGAGCATCGAGCAGCAGGGCCAGTTGGATCATGGTGTCCGTCGATTGGCGAAGGGCCTCCGGGCTCGCCTGGGCCAGTTCCTTGCGGGCCTCGACGCTCTTGAGCTTCGTGCCCTCGATCAACAGGGCCGCTCGTTCTCGCGGCGACTTGCCCGCCAGGATCTTCTGGACCAGCGGGTCCTCCATGCCCTTGATCTCCACCAGCATGGTCAGCGAATCGGCCAACATGACGGTCTCCAAGTCCTCATAGATCGGGGCCTCGGAGAACAGTTCGAACTTGAGAGATTCGAGGTTCGACTCGCGGTATTCGCGCAGACGCTGGGCGTTGGGCACCGCGGATTCGTCGGCCAGGCGGACGAGTGTCCTCGCGATGCCGAACAGCTTGCTGCGAAGGGCGGCCCCGTTCTCCAGGAGGTCCCAATCGGAGTAGATGCGATCCCAGTCCTTCAAGGCTGCGGCCACGTCGGACCAGGGATCTCCCAGGGGCGTCTTGAACTTCCCGGCATTCTCCTGCACGGCCCGGCGGAGCTTCTCCTCATCGGCCTGCTTGCTGCCCATGAGCGTGGGGTCCTGGAGTCCGGCGAGCATCCCCATGCGGGCCTTGCGGCTGTTCTGAATGCCGAACAGGTCGTCCTGGGCCCGGCGGGCGTTCTCGCGGCTCTCGGCGCTAAAGGCGGCTAGGACGACCTCCCAGCGGAAGAGCTTCCGCAGTGCGTTCGGGAACGTCCTGTCGCGAAGGAATCGGATGTGGTCCATGGTGTTGAGACGGTTGGTCCGGCCGGGGTGGCCCGAGACGAAGATCAATTCGCCGTCGCCGGCGCCCTTGGGGCTCCAGGCGAGGTAGTGCTCGATCCTGGCGGGCTTGTCGTTTTCGTAGACGCGGAAGAAGCAGATGTCCAGGTCGTAGCGGGGGAACTCGAAGTTGTCCGGGTCGCCGCCGAAGAAGGCGATGCCTTTTTCCGGCGCGAAGACGAGGCGCACGTCGGTGTACTTTTTGAAGCGGTAGAGGTGGTAGAGCCCGCCGTGATAGAGCGTGACCACGTCGCTGCGAAGGCCCGTGGCGTCGAGCGATTCCTTCTCGATGGTGTTCATCACGGCCCGGCGGGCTTGCTGGGCCTCGGCCGGGGTCATTTCGGGCTTGACGGCGGCGTTGACCTTCTCGGTGACGTCCTCGATGCTCTGCAGGACGTTGAGTTCCAGGTCCATGCAGCGGACCTCTTCGGCCAGGGTCTTGGCGTGGAAGCCTTCCTCCATCAAATTGTGCTCTTTGGTGCTGAGCTTCTGGAGGCCGTCGGCGCCGACGTGGTGGTTGGTCATCACCAGGCCGTCGGCCGAGACGAAGGAGCCCGAGCCGCCGCTGTTGAAGCGGACGCTCGCCCGCTGCAGGTGCACGTACCAGTCGTCGGGCGGCGCGAAGTCGTAGCGTTCCTTGAGCAGTTGCCTCGGCGGGTTGTTGAACAGCCACATCCCCTCGTCGGCCGAGGCCGCCTGGGGCGACAAACTCGTAATCGCGATCATCCCAATGACTCCATAGAACCAGTTGGTCGGGCGTTTCATGGCGATAGCTCCTTTCGCAAATCGGACAGTCCGATACTGTACTCGCAAGCGGCCCTACGCGGAATCATCAATTTCCGGAATCGTACCGTCGGTCGTCGCGACGCCGTGAGACGTTTGGCGGGAGTTTGAGATGTGAAGTCGGAGATCGCGAGCCGTCTCTTGAAACTTGACACTTCACACTTGGAACTCCTTCAGATCTCCACGCCAAAGAGCGTTCGCAGGAGGTAGCCGACGAGGAAGCTGAAGGCGGCGACGCTCAGGCTCAGGCCCGCCATTTCGAGGAAGCGGCTCTTGAACGGCTCGCTCCGCGCGACGGAGATGTAGTAGTTGAACGCGGCGATGATCCCGATCGCGGCCGCCAGCGTGCAGGCGAGACTCACATAGTAGTTCGACAGGACCAGATAGGGAAAGATCAGGACCACGACCGTGAGGATGTAGGCGACGCCGGTGTAGACGGAGGCCTTCAGCGGATTCTTCGTTGTGTCTTCGGTTTTCGTGGAGAGGTACGACGACGCACCCATGGACAGGGCCGCCGCGATCCCGGTGACCGAGCCGGTCAACGCGATCAGCCTGGCGTCCCGCAGGGCGAGCGTCAGGCCGGCCAGGGCTCCGGTCAGCTCGACCAGGGCGTCGTTGAGGCCCAGGACCATCGAGCCGGTGTAGCGGAGTCGCTCCTCGTCGAGCATGCCGAGCAGAGCGGTCTCGTGCTCCTGCTCATCCTTCATGATCGCCTCGGCCTCCGGGATCACGCCGACCAGTTGTTCGTACCCTCCCTGGGCCTTCTCCTCGGCGTTCTCCATCAGCTTGACGCCGAACGTGAAGCCCAGAACCCGGCTGATCCAGAAGTATTTCGAGATCGCCGCGTGGTCGGGGGCCACGCTTTCGCCTGTGTAGCGTCGCCACAGCTCGTAGTGACGCATCTCGTCGGCGGCGATCTTCTCCAGCACGTCTCGGTTCTCGGGCGATTTGACTGTGCCCGCCAGTCGGCTGTAGATGTGATTCTCCGTGATCTCGATCCGCTGAAAGGTCAGCAGTTTCTGTCGTACGTCGGGACTCAGTTCCATTCTTTCGTTCCTTTTGCGGCCCATGCGACGCGCGATGGCTCTCGCGTCACGCCTTTCGATCGAAAGACGGACGTGTGTCTTCGACGAACTCCACGTGGGCTCTGCCCTGGATGCTGTGTGCGTAAACGGCCTCCAGTTTCCCGTAGGCGGTCGGATACGCGAACGTCGGCTTGCCCAGCATGACCGCCAGCATGAGGCAGTGCAGACGATCGGTGTGGACCTCCGACGCCGAGCGGACGAGGTCGATGAAGTATTCGAAGGAGCATTGCGACGCGTCGCAAACCTTCAGAGGATCGGTCCGGCCGGCATGCCGGGCCGCCAGGGCGAGTCGTTTCTGCTGGTGAGCCTCGATCCATCGGTTGCGAATCCTCCGCGAGATGAAGTGCGGTAGCAGACTGTTCAAACGGAGCATCCCGCCCTTGTGGTTCATGGACGCCTCGTGGTCCTGGCGGAACGCCGCCAGGACATAGTCCTTCGTCGCGGCTTCTCGGTGGGCGCGAATCAGGTCCGAGTCCCACAGGTACAGCGCAGGATCGTGCGAGAGCCCGGTCTCGATCCGGTCATTCAGTCTGCATTCCCGCAGCGTCGCATAGCTCTGCGGGTCCCTGGCAAAGAAACCCGTCACGTTTGCGGTCGACTCCTGGAGGGCTTTCCGCCAGTGCGTATAGCCCAACTGGACCGTGGTCGGACCGACCACGAATTCTTTGTCGGGCCACCTGGACCAGACCTCTTTCCAGATCGCGACGTTGGCATGCCACATCGTCTGGTTGCCGCCGGGGATAAGAACGACGTCCGCCGTCCGAGGGTTCAGGGTCCTGGCGATCTTGAGGTCTTGAAGGAGCTGCTCGGTGCCCAGCCAGATCAGAACGTCGCCGCTGTTGCCGTTGTAGGGCTTGAGGTAGAAGACCCGATCCTTGCGGCTCACCAGGAATCGGACGTAGGGATCGTCCTCTGCGAAGAGGTCACGACCCGGATTGCGTTCGTTCATCGTTTGCATCCGTTGCAGTCAACTCTGGACCGGCATCCGATGCGTCCACCTACGTCAGCCGGCTGGCTGGCCAGCATATCCAGCGTTCACTGGGTCGTCAAGTTCGAATCCGCTCCTGAAGGGTCTTCGGACGGGCGTCATTTCTTCGCTTGCCGCTCCAGTTTCGTGAAGAAATCCCGGAAAATCGGGTCGCGGTTGACGAAATTCACCACGCGGATCAGATGGCGGGACTGGTCGAAGCTGTACGTGTAATTGTCCGTCACGATCGGGCTGTGCACGAGGTTCGAGGGCAGCCACTTGTCGTTGACCAGCCACGCGATCGCGGTCATGTCCCAGAGCACCTTGGACCAGGCGAAGTGGTCCTTGTGATAGTCCTTGAAGATCTCCAGCAGGTAATCGCCGATCGGGCCCCGGCCGCCGACGTACCGCTCCATCTCCGGCACGGTTGTTGTGAAATGCGTCACGACAGGGGTGCAGGGCAGTTGCACGACCGGGACGCCGCTGTCGAAGAGGGTGCGCGAGGCCTTGAGGTCCTGCTGGTAGTTGAACTCCCGTTGATTGGGCCAGTTGTGCCCGTTGCCGCCGAGCCAGACCACGACGATGTTCTGAACGATCGAAGGCTCGATCAGGATCGCGTTGGCGACGTTGGTGATCGCGCCGACCGCTGCGACGTACAGCGGGTCCTGCGGGCTGCTCTTCTTCGCCCGCTCGATCAGATCGAGGGCGGCAGGGGATCGCTCGGGCTCTTTCACGTCCTTGATCCAGCTCAAGCTGCCCTTGAAGACAAACCCCTCGGGCGACCGGCCGAGCCTGTCGAGGACCCGCAGGATCTCCTCGTAGCTCTTCTCCATCCCATCGCCCGGCCCGCTCGAACGGTTGTTGTGAAACGGCGCCGCGTAGAGCGCCTGCACATCCAATTCCGGCGAGATCAGAGCGTAAACCACGGCAAACTGATCGTCGATCTCGTTATAGGTATCGGTATCCAGCACCATCCGCACGGGCCGCTGCGCCGGCGGCCGAAGCATCTCAATCCGCCGGCTCTCCGAAACCGTCGGAAACCGCTGCGCCATTGCCGATTCTCCCATCACGATGGTGCCCAACGCCAACGCCGCGATAAGTCCCTGTCTCATGATCGTTCTCCTGCGTTCTTTCGTAGGGTGTGCCGTGCACACCAACACGGAAATGGCCGTCGGAAATGGTGTGCACGGCACACCCTACATGCTATGGCTCAAACACAAAATGGTGGTTCTCGAACAGGCGAAAAACCTCTTCGGACACCTCGCTCAGACGGACAGACATCGTCTTGATCTCAACGGGCTCCGAGGCCGGCCAGAGATCGACGCAATCCACTCTGGCGCCGGCGTGGACGAGCGAGGCAATCACTCGGTACAGTTCCCTCGTCGCCCGGATGCTGTCTTTGTCTTCTTCCATCAAGTCCTGCGGCTCCTCGAAGACGAGATCCCCATCGGCGAAATGACGAAACCTGCAACTGCAGCCGTCCATCGACCCGACGAACCACTGTTGCGCATTCGCCAAGGGCGTCGTGGACAGACTGTCGCCGGCGTCGGGGCGACTGAACCTGACCCACTGCGAGTTGTAGCGAGTCAAATCATCGGGACTGCTCGTTGAAAGATTGAGCCTGTAGCACATGGTGCACCTGACGCATCCCTACAGCACTTTCGTCGTTCCCGGCATGGCGACGGGGTAGTTGCCTTTGGCGTCGGGCAGGACCGGGGCCGGGGTGTCGAGGGTCCAGTTGTCGATTCCCGGCGTCAGGTCGAGGTCCGAGGCCATCGCCTCGTCCCAGGTGACCATCTGGCCGGACTCGGCGGCCATGCGGCCCAGGATGCCCACCATCGCGCCGTAGCAGGATCGCTCTGTTTCATTGTGAGGTTTGTTCTTGCGGATCGCGTCGAAGAGCCGGTCGTGCTCGACCTGGTACTGATTGCAGGGTTGGCCCTTGTATTGCCAGATCACGTTCTCCGGCGTCTGATTGTAGCCCTTGAAGATCCGCGGATTACTCACGCCCTCGCCGAGGACGGCCGAGCCCTTGGCCCCGTGGATGATGTCGCCGAAGAAGCCCCAACAGTTCTCGATGTGCCGGCCCTGGGCGAACAGCCGCGTGCCGTCGGGGAAATGGTACTCGACCGCATAGTGGTCGAAGAGCTGATCGGGGTTCACGCGGGTCTGGCGGCCGCCCTGGCCTTGGGCGCTGACCGGCCAGGCGTTCTTGCACCAGCAGCAGACGTCGAGATTGTGGATCAGCCAGTCGAGGATGAAACTGCCGTTGGCCCAGGTGAAGCAGTGATAGTTTCGGATCTGGTGGGCCAGTTCGCTCTCGCCGGGACGCTTGTTCGAGAAGGGGACCACGCCATGCACGCGATAGGCCCAGCAGGTGATCAGGTCGCCGATCAGGCCTTTGTGAAGCTGATCGACCGCTTCCTGCAGAGGTTTGGAGTGCCGGCTCATCAGGCCGCCTGCGATCTTGAGGTTCTTTTTCTCGGCCTCTTTGCCCGCCTTGAGCACGCGTCGAATGCCAGGGGCGTCCACCGCGAATGCCTTTTCCATGAAGACGTTGACGCCCTTGGCGACCGCGTACTCCACGTGCAGAGGCCGGAAGGCAGGCGGGGTCGCCAGCAGTGCGACGCCGCCGGGGGCGATGGCGTCGATGGCCTTCTTATACGCGTCCATCCCGAGGAACTGGCGGTCCTGGGGCACGTCCACCTTGTCGGCGAACTGGCCCTTGAGGCTCGCCAGGCTCGCCTGCATCCGGTCGGGGAACACGTCGGCGACGGCGACCAGCTTCGTCGGGCCCTGGGTCGAGAGGGCGTTGACCGCGGCGCCGGTTCCCCGCCCGCCGCAGCCGACGAGGGCGACCGGGATCGTGTTGTTCTCACCGGCGTAGGCCCGGGCGTGAATGGCGGTTGTCAATGCCGCTCCGGCCAGAACTCCGGATGTCTGTTGCAGGAACTCCCGACGGGAAGTGGAACGCGTTTGCTTGTCGCCTCGCAGGTTCATCTGGTACCCCTTTCGTGGTCTCCGTTGAATGGTAGCGGGGCGGTCGGCTCCCGGCCGCCTCTGAAACGGTCCCATTATCCCGACTAAAGCCGCACAAAGCAAGCGAAGATGGCGGCTGACCATTCTCGTGGTTTCCTCGTCGCAATACGCGCGAATCATCTGCCGTTGGTCGTCAGGAAACTCGACACATCCGCGATCTCGCGAGGGAGGGCCTCCCGCGTCGACGACGCAGGGTCCACCCGTTGTGTTTGGCCTGACCTCCCTCTCTCCGCTGGTACCCCGAAAAGCGTTAAACGCACCCCGGGAACGTGATTTGCCCCGATTGCGTGAAGGCGTGGAGCGGCATCATCTACGTCCAACGCGACCGCCTGTCGAAACGAGCTTCGCACCCGTGAGATGACGATGCGTCATGCAATTGACGACCGAATAGGCGTGGATGGAGTGCTACAAAGATGGACTCCCGGCGGGTATGATCTCGCTCGATTGGAGCCCCGTATGTTTTGTCCATTTGGAGGTCCGATGACGGACGTATTCGCAATCGCCAAAGAGCATCAGTCCCGAGCCTGGGAAGTGATCCGGGACGGCGTGCGAGACTACGCGCGGTTCGTCGAATGGGAGAAGAGCCACCCCGAGGAGGGGATCTTCTCCTGGATGCCGTGAAGAAGCAGGGGCGACGCACGCGCCGCCCCTGTGAACCAGTCGATCAAATGTATTCCACGGTGGCCGGGGGCTTGGGCGTCAGATCGTACAGGCAGCGATTGACGTCCGGGACTTCTGTGGTGATGCGATGGCAGATGCGATTCAGTGTCTTCCAGGGCAGTTCCGTGGCCGTCGCCTGGCGGGCGTCGATGCTCTCGATGCAGCGGACGACGATGATCTGCCCGAATTCGCGTTTGTTGTTGCGGATGCCGGTGGCCCGGTCGTTCAGCAGGACCGCCAGGTACTGGAAGGCTTTGGTGTCCGCCAGTTCCTCTTCCACGATGGCGGTGGCTTTGCGGACGGTGTCGAGCCGTTCGTGCGTGACCTCGCCGATGATGCGGGCCGCCAGGGCCGGACCGGGGAACGGAATGCGATGGGTGATCTGGGCCGGGAGTTTCAGGAACTCGCAGACGGCGCGGACGTCGTCCTTGCGAAGCGTCTTGAGCGGCTCGACGACCGCGTATCCATAGGCCTGGTTGGTGTCGATGCCGAGCTGGGAGAGGATGTTGTGCTGCCTCTTGATGCCGGCCACGGTCTCTTCGATGTCGGTCAGGATGGTGCCGTGCAGGAGGAACTTGGCGCCGGACTCTTTCACGAGCCGGCCGAAGACGCCGGAATAGAACGTGTCGGTGATGGCCTGTCGCTTCTGTTCGGGATCGGTCAGGCCGGCCAAGGCATCGAGGAATTCCTTTTTCGCGTCGATTCGTTCGACCGGAATCCCCAGGTCCGCGAACATCCGGACGACTCGCTGGGGTTCGCCCTCGCGCATGAGATCGTTGTCGATGAAGACCGTTCGAAGCCGATCGCCCAGGGCCCGATGGCCCAGGACCGTCACAAGCGAGCTATCCACGCCGCCGCTGAGGGCGTTGATGGCGGCGCCGGCGCCGACGGTCTTTCGGATCTCCGCGATCTGTTGTTCCACGAATGCCTTGCAGTCCATTCTGCATCCCTTCCTATGAGGTGCGTCGTTCGAGCGTCGTCCGCTCGGGATCGAGCCAGTTTAGGGGGCGGGAGACGGGCTGTCAAGCGACGGGAGGACGCGAAGTTGACAGGATCGGATCACGCGGGAACAATGGGCAAGCAGGGCGTGTGAAGAACCGTTCCTGCATGAAAGGAGATTCCATGAAATCGTTTTCGAGAAGTGCAGGGGCTGCAATCGGTGTATCCGCCATGATGGCGGTTCTCCTGGTGTTCGTTGTCCCCGGCTGTTTCAGGCAGAACCAGGACAATTCCCCCATCAGCATCAACAATTCAGCGGGCCGGCCTGTGCTGAGCGTGACGTGCAGTCAGGACGGCTCCATCGCATATGTCGCGGATGGCCGGAACGTCTATCGATACGATCGAGACACGTCCGGCGCCGGCCCGTCTTGGGAGTGCATCCTGTCTCAGGGGCAGCGGCTGGAAATGGCCGCGAAGCACGACTCCCGCGAACCGTTGCCTTCCGACACGCAGGAAAAGGGCTCTGACGTCAAGTCCACCCCGACAACGCCGGAGGACAAAAGCTAGCAGCACGAGCGGAACGGGGCTCTGCCAAAGGGATTGAGCAGAGCCCCGGTATGGGTCAGGTCTCAAATGCCTGCGGATCAGCTCGTCGGCTCGGGAGACTGGGTCAGCAGGGCCATGGCCAGCGCCTCGACCGCGGTCTTTCGGTCCGTCTCCTTGACGCCGAACATGATACTGATCTCCGAGGAGCCCTGGTTCATCATTTCGATGTTGACCCCGGCGTCGGCCAGGGCGGTGCAGGCCTTGGCCGCCATGCCGACCGCATACCGCATGCCCTCGCCCACGATCATAATCAGCGCCAGGCCGTGCTCGATCGTCACGTCGTCCGGGTGCAGTTCATTGCGGATGTGGTTGAGGATCTGCGGCTCCTTGTCGTGGATCAACGCCGCGGTGCGGAGGATCACCGACATGTTGTCGATCCCGGTGGGGACATGCTCAAAAGACAGCTTCTCCCGTTCGAGGATCTGGAGCAGCCGACGGCCGAAGCCGACTTCGCGGTTCATCATGTACTTGCTCAGGAAGATCGAGCTGAAGCCGCCCGAGCTGGCGATGCCGGTGACGGCGCCCTGGCGGTACTTTCGTTGAGGAACGACCATCGTGCCCGGGGCCTCCGGCCGATTGGTGTTCTTGATGCAGATGGGGACCTTGGCCTGTACGGCGGGGATGACCGCCTCGTCGTGGAACACGCCGAAGCCGGCATAGGACAGTTCCCGCAGCTCGCGATAGGTCAGCATCGCGATGGCAGGGGCGTCCGGAATGATCCGCGGGTCGATGGCGTAGACCGAATCCACGTCGGTGAAGTTCTCGTAGACGTCGGCCTTGACCGCCGCGGCCAGGATTGAGCCGGTGATGTCCGACCCGCCGCGCGGGAAGGTCGCAACCTCGCCCTTGAGCGTATACCCGAAGAAGCCCGGGAAGATCACGATCTCCTGGATCTCCTTGAGCGTCGCCAGGCGGGCGTACGATTCCGGGAGCACCTGGGCGTTGCCGAAATCCTCGCTCAGGAGCATGCCGGCGTCGCGAGGGTCCACGTACCGGGCCGAAAAGCCTTGTTTGACAAAGACTTGCGCCACCAGCTTGGCGCAGTTGTCCTCCCCGGCGGCCTTCATGGTGTCCATGAACTGGGCGTTGTGGGTCGAGCGGTTGGCGACGCGACCTCGCAGGTCGTTCTCGATCTCTGTGACGATGCTCGAATCCAGGCCCAACTCCTGCTGGATCTCCGCGAACCGTTGAACCAGGACGGCCAACTCGTTCTCGAAAGGCTGACCGGCGATCACCGCGTTGGCCAGGGCGATCAGCAGGTCGGTGACCTTGGTGTCCTTGGGGTGACGCTTGCCCGGCGCCGAAACCACGACGATCCGGCGGGCGCTGTCCGACGTGACGATACTGACGATCTTGAGGATCTGCTTGGCATCGGCAACCGATGTGCCGCCGAATTTCACGACCTTCATGCTTGCTCCTTATCCATGCCCATGCAACACTAGACCTGCCGCACTTGGTTCCACTGCGGCTGATGGCCCCTCAAAACCCGCCTCGCTGACATGCTCGGATTGTACCGGCCGCCCGATCCCCAGGCAAGCGGAAAATGGCGGAGGATGGCGCTTGTGCGATCCCCGGTCGAAGGGTATTGTGCAAGAGCAGTCGAGAGAGTGTCGAATCCTCAGTCCATATCGGAATCGTATGCGGGAGAACGCCATGGTTGGGAGTGTGGGAAAGTCGGGAGCGTCGTGTCTGTTGGCGCTGGTTCTGTCGAGCGTCCTTCTTGCGGCCGGACAGGCCGATCGGACGAGCATCACCACCGGGTCGCTGTTTCAAGAGATGATCGATATGGCGAACCTGGCGAGGTTCCCTTCGCCGGCGTTCCGCACCATCCAATTCTCTTCGTACGACCGTCGCAGCAAGCTGCCGGGCGGGCCGGACTGGTTCGCCAACTCTGACGGTTTTGGAGGCGAGCCGATCCCCAACTTCGAGAAGGTGCTGAGGGCCCCGGACGCAGACGGTGTGGGCGAGTACCTGATCGCGGACATCGAGGGGCCGGGAGCGGTGGTACGCTTGTGGACCGCGGCCATCTCCGGCCAGGTCCGGGTCTACCTCGATGACGCGGCGGACCCACTCTTCGAGGGCAGCGCGGATGAGTTCTTCCGCCGGCCCTACGACCGATTCGGGCAGATGAAGGATCTCGATGCCGAGCGATTCCGTCGGACGGTCTACCAGCGGGATGCTTCGTATGCTCCGATTCCCTTCGCCAGGCGACTCCGCGCCGTCTGGACCGGCAATATCAAGCAGATCCACTTCTACGAGCTCCAGGTGCGTTTGTATGAGCCCAAGTCGTCCGTGGTCTCCTTCCGGCCGGAAGATATCCGCCAGTATCGCCAGACGATCGACAAGGTGACTGCGATTCTCTCCGATCCGGACGGTAGTCTCTCACCGGCCTCCGAGCCGAAGGCATTCGAGGCGAGTCTCAAGCCAGAGGAGAAGGTTCAGCTCGTTCGCCTGGAAGGGCCCGCTGCCATCACGCAGCTCAGTCTTCAACTGGCTGCGAAAGACCTGGACCAGGCCCTTCGTCAGACTCTGCTGACCGTCACATTCGACGACTATCCGTGGGGCCAGGTCCAGTCGCCAGTGGGCGACTTCTTCGGGGCCGCTCCCGGCGTCAACCCCTATCAGTCTCTGCCGTTCACAGTCCGGCCGGACGGCACGATGGTGTGCCGATTCGTGATGCCGTTCGAGCGGTCGTGTCGCGTGGAATTGCAGAACTTGGGCGATCAGCCGGTCACGGCCAAGGGCGATGTGCAGACCATGCCGTTCGCCTGGGACGAGTGGACGATGCACTTTCGGGCTCGGTGGCGGGTCGATCACGATGTGATCGCGTCGAATCGCGACGTGCAGGATCTGCCTTTCCTGCTCGCCCAGGGCAAGGGCGTCTACGTTGGGACGAGCGCGTACCTCATGAATCCGTCTCCGATTCCCACGCCATACGGGAACTGGTGGGGCGAGGGCGACGAGAAGATCTTCGTGGACGGGGAGGCAACGCCCTCGACCTTCGGGACAGGGTCCGAAGACTACTTCAACTACTCCTGGTCGTCGCCGGACATCTTCCTGTTCCCCTGTTGCGGCCAGCCGCGAAACGACGGGCCCGGCAACCGCGGATACGTGACGAACTATCGTTGGCACGTGCTCGACGCGATCCCGTTCCAGAGCAGCATCCGTTTCTATATGGAGCTGTTCAGCCACGAGCGGACGCCGGGGATGTCGTACGCTCGGATCGGATACCACTACGCCAGGCCCGGCGTGACCGACGACCACCTGGCTTTGATGCCCAAGGACCTTCAGTTTGTGCCGCTGCCGGAGAACTGGCAGCCTGCGGCCCGCATGGGCGCGGCCAGATCGGTGTTCTTCCAGGCTGAGGGTGTTTTGGCCGATGCAGGCGAGACGACGCTGAGAGAATCCCGCCTCTGGGCCGGCGGCAAGCTCCTGGTCTGGACCCCTCAGAAGAAGGGGGATCTCAAGAGCTTCAAGATCCCGGTCGCCAAAGAAGGCAAGAAGCAGATCCACGTCGCCTTGTCGCTGACGCCTGCCTCCGGTCGCGTGGCCTTCCACCTTGACGGCCAGCCTTTGCCGCTCGGGAACGGTGCCACCTCCCTCGATCTGCGCGACCCGCACAGGACGCTGCTGCGTAGCATGGATATGAAGCCAGGGGAACTGACCGTCGGCGAACACGTTCTTGCGATCGAGTCTCTCGACGAACCCGGCTCGTCAGGCAAGCCGGAGATTGGCGTCGACTTCATCTGGGTGCAGGATCGATAGAAGCTTCGCGGCAGCGCGTCAGGCATTCTGGTCGGCGCGGACGCTGAAGGTCTTGCTGCGCTTGTCAGAACCCGCCATCTCCCCCGTCGTACGGGTAATTGACGTTCAAGTGTTCTTTCAGTAGAGTTGCCGCGACCATGAAACACGAGCAGAACAACAAACCTCGCCTGTTGGCGCTGGAACTGACGCGCCGCTGCCGGTTCAATTGTCGTCATTGCCGCGCGGACGCCGGCGCCGAAGCCCGCGCCGAGGAGATGACCACGGACCAGTGGATGCGGATTCTCGACGGCATCGCCGCCTACGAGAAATGCGTCATCATCGTGACCGGAGGAGAGCCCCTGGAACGCGAGGACATCTTCGATCTGATCCGCCATGGCCGGAGCCTGGGCCTGCGCGTGGTCATGGCCACCTGCGGCTACGCCATCGACGACCAGTCCGTCAAGGCCCTTCAGGAGGCGGGGGTTATGGCTCTGTCGTTTTCGCTCGATGGCGCCGAGGCCCGCACGCACGACGCGTTTCGCCGCACGCCGGGGGCGTTTGACACGGTGACGAAAGCGGCCGAGGCCGCGCGCCTGGCCGGCCTGCGATTCCAGATCAACACGACGATCACCCGGAGCAACTTGGCCGAGATTCCCCAAATTGCCGAATTGGCCCGGCGGTTGGGAGCCTATTGCTGGAACCCGTTCGTCCTGGTTCCGACCGGGCGGGGCGAAGAGATGGCCGACGAACTCCTGGAACCCCGGCAGTACGCCGAGCTTCTGGCCGATCTGCTGACGCTCAAGACGCAGTCGCCCATCGAGCTTCGCGTGACTTGCGGACCGCAGTACGCCAGATTGTATCGGGAGACCGAAAGCCACAGGCCGGAGACGGCGGGGCGTCCTTCCGCCTCCGTGCCGCCCAACGGCTGCATGGGTGGTCGGGGATTCGGATTCGTCAGTTATCGCGGGGACGTGCAGACCTGCGGATTCCTCGACGTCTCCGCGGGCAATCTCGTCGAGAGCGGATACGATTTCGCGAAGGTCTGGGACGAATCGACATTCCTCAACGAGATTCGCGACGTGTCGTCGTACAAGGACAATTGCGGACGCTGCGCGTACGTGAGAGTCTGCGGCGGCTGCCGGGCGCGGGCCTACGCTGTGACGGGCGATTACCTCGCAGGCGATCCGATCTGTGGGTATGAGCCGAGGGGCACGCCGTGACTGTCGCGATGACCGACTTTCAGAAGCGGCTCTGCGTCCGTCTGCAAGAGGGTTTGCCTCTGTGCGACGAGCCGTTCGCGGAGATAGCGAAACTTCTGCACAGCACGGAAGCCGAGGTCCTGGAAGAGACCCGCAAGCTCAAGGAATCGGGCTTCGTTCGTCGGCTCTCTGCCGTCCTGAATCACCGAGCGTTGGGCATGGCCAGTACGCTCGTGACCGCTCGCGTCCCGTCGGATCGGATCGATTCCGTCGCTGCCGGGGTCAATGCGCTGCCTGGCGTATCGCACAACTATCTTCGCGAGCATTCGTACAATCTCTGGTTCACGCTCCAGGGCCGTTCTCCCGACCAGATCGACGAGATCCTGCGCGATCTCCATGGCCGATTCGGCGTCGAATTCCACAGTCTGCCCGTCACACAGGTCTTCAAGCTCGACGTTCGCTTCGATCTGGAAGACGACGACGTTCTGACGCATGAGCAGTACGATGTCCCGGGGGCAGAGCCCGTTCACCTGCGACCCGAGCACAGGCGGGTGCTCGATGGATTGCAGCAGGGGATCGAAGTGGTTCCGCGTCCGTTCGATGCGATGTCTCAAGACCCTGCAAATGGCGGGAATGTTGTGTCGCTTCTGGTGGAGTTGAAGAGTCTGGGCGTGCTGCGACGGATTGCGGCGGTGTTGAACTACCGCAAGCTCGGGTACACCACCAACGTGATGCTCGCTGCTGAAGTCCCGACCGAGTCCGTCGCCCAGGCAGGCCGGAGTCTCGCCCGGTTCCGAGCCGTCAGCCATTGCTACGAACGGCGGGTCTTCGAAGGCTGGCCCTTCAATCTGTTCGCCATGCTCCATGCCCGATCCGAAGCAGCCATCGCGCGAATGATCCACGAGTTCACGGAAATTGCGAACGTCCGTTCCTATCGTCTCTTGCCCACTGTCGCGGAACTAAAGAAGCAGCCTGTCCGTCACACGTTCATCTGACACGCATCACGAGCGATTCGTCTCTCGGACGGGGCTACGGGAATCAAGCTCAAAAAGAAACGGGGCGGCTTTCGACGGCCGCCCCGTGTGTTTCTGACGAGATGTGGGACTTCGATCAGTCCTTCAACTCGCGGAGCCAGACGTTGCGGAAACGGACCGGATTGCCGTGATCCTGGAACTGGATCGGGCCCTTTTCGGGCAAGGGGCGGAAGTCCGAGACCGCGTGCGGGCCCCGCCACTGGGTGCCGCCGTCGAGCGTGACGTGGTCCTGGATGAGGACGCCGTTGTGGAAGATCGTGAACGTGGGCTTCTGCACGATCTTTCCGTCCTTGTCGAAGATCGCGCGATGGAAGATGATGTCGTAGCTTTGCCACTCGCCCGGCTTGCGGCTGGCGTTCACCAGCGGCACGGCTCGCCCGTACAGGGCGCCGCACTGGCCGTCGGGATAGGTCTTGTTCTCGTAGGAGTCGAGCACCTGGATTTCGAACTCGCCCTGGAGGAAGACGCCGCTGTTGCCCCGGCCCTGGCTGGAGCCTTTCACCACCGACGGGGTCGCGAACTCCAGGTGGAGCTGGCAGGACCCGAACTGCTGCTTGGTCTGGATGTATCCGGCCTTCTCGACCGACTCCATGGCCCCATCGCGGAAGACCCACTTGCTCGCGTTGCCCCTGGTGTCGCTCCAGTTGGCGGACATGGAGGCCTCGGTGCCGTCGAAGAGGACGATGGCATCGGAGGGCGCTGCGCCGCAGGTGTCGCCGGGCGTGATGATGGGCGGTGCGGGCCGATTCGTGTCGTGGACCAGCCACCGGCCGGTCGGCGTGTCCAGATACTGCCTCAGCGGCTGGGGCTTGGCTTCCGCCTGGGCGGTTTCCACCTTCACCGGTTCGGCTGTCTTGGTCTCTTTCTGCGTGGCGCATCCCGCGACGATCCCCAACAGGGCGATCGCAGCGGCCACAAGCAACGTCGTTCTCATGAGCACTCCTTTCTCAATCGACTATCTGCTATTGACGATTTACGATTTGCGTCACCTTGCACGAGGGCGCCAATGATAGATCGCAAATAGTAAATAGTAAATAGAAAATGTGAAGCGTCACTTCTTCGGGCGATTGCGGAAGGTCGCGGGATCGAGCGTGCCGTACGGGGTGAAGCTGCTCCTTGTGGTCAGGCGGATGGCCAGCGCGACGGTGATCGCGGTGCCTGAGAAGATCGAGATCATGATCGCGATCTGGTACTTGATCGCGGTGGCGGGGCTCGCGCCGCCGAGAATGACGCCGGTCATCATGCCGGGCAGGGACACCAGGCCGATGGTGGCCATCGTCGCGACGGTGGGAGCCAGGGCCGCCTGGGTGGCCTTTCGCACGTAGGGCCGGCTCGCCTCCGGGAGCGACGCGCCCTCGGCCAGGCTCTGGAGAAAGGCCTTTTCCGTCGAACGGATGGACTCGTAGAACGTGCGAATCCCCACGATGTCGGCCCGCAGGCAGTTGCCCAGGATCATACCCCCGATGGGGATGGCGTACTGGGCGTCCAGGAGGTTCGTTCGGCGCAGGGTCAGCCCGGTGAAGAGCGTCAGCGGGATCGCGGTCCCGGCGCTCAACGCCAGGAACACCGGCCAGGCGATCTGCCGGAACCGCAGGCCGCAGGATCGTACGATCGAAACGTCCGCGACGAGGACCATCACCACCAGCCACGCGGCGTTGAGCCACAGGATGTTCAGGCGAAAGATCACCTGGAGATAGAGGCCGACGAGCAGGAGTTGGACCGTCATTCGGATCAGGCTGGTCACCGTCTCGCCCAGCATCGGGACGCGGTACCACAGAATGATCCCGAACGGGAACGCCAGCAGCAGGTACGCTGCTGCAAGTTGCCAGGGACCGATGTCCACGATCTCGTTCATGCCGTGTCCCTCGCCTTGGAGTTGCAGGGAAGTTCGATGATTCGACGCACGAAGGAGAACACCTCGGGATCGTGAGCGACGATCAGCGCCGCCGCGTCGTCACGCTCGCGAAAGTAGTCGGCGACCGCCTGCTTGCTGACTTTGTCCAAAGCGGAGGTGACCTCGTCCAGCAGGAAGATCTTGCGGTCCAGCAGGATGGCTGAGACCAGAGCGATCCGTTGCTTCTCGCCGCCGGAGAGCGAGCCCACGTCTTTCTGCAGCAGATCCCGGCCCAGATGGAATCGTTCGAACAGTCCTGGAATTCGATCCAGATTTCGTTTCAGGCCGGCATTGGCGCGATAGTGAAAGGGACGTTCGATGGCCTGAGCAGCCGTCCCGGTCCCGAGGTCGGGCTCCTGCCCGACGTAGGCGACATGCTGTCTCAGACGCCAGACTGTGTCGGCGGTGAGCTCCAGGCCGTCGATGGACACCGACCCGGCGTCCGGGACGACGAAGCCGAGGAAACATCGGAGCACGGTGGATTTCCCGCAGCCGGAAGGGCCGGTCAGCAGGGCTTTGTCGCCCGGCTCCAGCGACAGCGAAAAGCCCTGCAAGACCACCTGCCCGCCGAAGCGGATCTCAACGTTCTTGGCTTCCAGCGCCTTGGACATGCTCGCGATACCTGCCGGTCATTTGTTCTCGGCCAGGGCTTTCTCCAGATTGCCGAACCCGTCCTGCCATTCATTCAGGCGGGTGACGTTCTTCTTCTTCGCGATGGTCATGAACTGATCGAAGGCCGCTTGGATCGTGTCGGGCATCGGCCACTTGGCGTTCGTGCTCTGGGCGGTCTCCCGCAGGTTCTTCCACCGCATCATGACGGCGTACAAGGTCGGCAACTGGGCCGTCTGCACGCGAAGCCGCAGGTCGGGATCGTTCGCCACCGCCTGCTCGGCCGCCTGAAGGTGCTGCCAGCCCCGCGAGAGCGTGTCGAGCGAGAGGAACTTGGCGTTGGTCTCCTGGAAACAGCCCAGCCAGTCGCCGGCGGCTTCGACCGCGTCGTGCGTGACCTTGAGGTAGGCCTTGATGTGCGGGGCCGCAGGGCCGTAATAGCCGTCGAGGAACTCGTTGGTGAGGGCCTCCCCGTCGCGGGCGGGGTCCCAGAGCAGCTTGGCGAGGACCCAGCCTCGAAGCTCGGCCATCTCCGCTGCGTTGGTCGTGTACGCGCCCTGCTCGAAGATGCCGGCGACGCTGTGGTCGGCGAAGAACTTCACGTTGGGCCCGAGGACCCGCAGGTTCGGGTGTGGCAGGAAATAGTGGCGGAAGTTGGTCGTATAGTCCCAGATGTACAGCCGTTCGCTGATCTTGGACCATCCGATAATGTCGTCGCGGAAGGCCTTGTTCCGCTCGTCGGCCAGCGGTTTGCTGAACGAGCATTCGATGCTGCACAACTGCACGATGACGTTGGGCAGAGGCTTGGTGATCTTCGGCGGCTTTCGCGTGTACTGATAGGCCAGGGTACTCAGGGCGACGTTCGGGAACTCCTTCTCGATGTCCTGGGCAACCGCGTTGACGAAGCGAAGCATCAGGCCCGCGGGGCTTTCTTCCTCCTGCTCGATGGCCTTGCAGGCGGCGCACTCGCAGTTGCCGTACCAGTCGTTCTGGGAGACCGAGGCGATGGTCGCCTGCGGATTGTTGCGGAGGTTCTGTTTGAGATTCCTGACCAGTTCCTGCCGCATGGCCTCGTTGGTCAGGCAGAGCTGCGCGTGCTCGTGCTTGCGTTTGCCGTTGATCTCGCTGAACCACTCGGGATGGTCGGCGAAGTATTTTTCCGGCGGGATCAGCGGGAAGAAGGTGTGCACGAAGCCCTCATAGATGTGCTTGCCGCCGTGACGGGCCTCCAGGCGGTGAGCCTGGCCGTTGGCCTTGTTGCGCGAGGACCAGTCGCCGTCGAAGGCGTCGGTCCAGAAGGGCGAGCGGTACTCCAGCGGCGGGACGTAGCGAACGTCGAGTTTCTCGATGGCGACCGTCGATTTCTTCGGGATCGTGCTGTCCGTCGAGGACCACCATCGGCAGCCCAATTGGTCTTCGAGGAAGGTGTAGACGGCGTACAGCGTCCCTCGCGGCCGCCCGCCGGCCAGGATCAGGTCGTCGCCGACCGTCTTGAGAACGATGCCTTCGGCGCCGAGCCCCTCGGTGGAGAACTGTTCATCCGCCCACTTCGCCGCGCCTGGCCCGACGAAAAGGCACGAGGCTTGCTCGTTCTTCCGGTCGACCACCTTGAATTCCCCGCCGGTGATCTGCCCCAGGAATTGGGCCAGTTCCTTCGCTGCATACTGCTCGGGCTCCGAAGCGTCGGGGGCAACCACAACGACCGCCTGCGCCTTGCCCTCCTTTGAGATTGCGACCGCCAGGACCAGCGAATTGCACAGGGCCAGGATCAGGCCCACACATCCGATTCGTCTCATGCTCAACATCGGTCTGTCACCTCCCTTGCAGGGTGTGCCATGCACACCATCTCCATCGAACCGGACCAGGCCAAGGTGTGCACGGCACACCCTACATTGTCGCCCGATCCCACTGGCGGCAGAGCCGTTCGAGGTGCTCGATCACGCCGGCGTGTTCCGGCCGGCCATACAGATTGACCTTCTCGCCCGGATCATCTTTCAGATTGTACAGGGCCCCGTCCTTGTCCGCCACTCGTTCGTCCATGAACCAGATCAGCTTCCATTCCTTCGTGCGGACCATGACCCGCCGGCCGCTGCTCTGCCTCAACTCGTCGTACATCGACAAGCTGTGGTCAATCTCGCAGAAGCAGGCCTCGCGCCACCGGGTGACCTGGCCCCGGATCAAGGGGATCAGGCTCCGGCCGGCAATTGTATCGGGGACCTCCAAACCGCTCAGGTCCATCAGCGTCGGGATGAAATCGATCATCTCCACCGGTTCGTCGATCACCTTGCCCTTGGGAAGCAAGGCGGGGCAACTGAGCACCAGGGGGGCCTTGACGTTGTCGTCGTAGAGGACTCGTTTCTTCCAGAGCCCGTGCTCGCCCAACTGCCAGCCCTGGTCGGAGTTGATCGCGACGATCGTGCTGTCGAGAAGGCCCGCCTTGCGCAGGCAGTCCACGAGCCGACCCACCTGGTCGTCGACGAGCGAGACCATGCCGTAATAGGTCCCGCGGGCGATGCCGATCTGCTCAGGCGTCAGGTCCAGGCCGCCGGCGTAGACGCGCAGTTGCTCCCGCTCGAATCGCGGCTTGCTCGCCAGTTCCTCCTGCGTCGGCACAGGCAGGTCGATCTTCGCGGGGTCGATGAAGTGCGACTTCGGCACGTGGCAAGCGACGTGAGGGGCATGAAACGAGACCCGCAGGAAGAAGGGCTCGTCCTTGTCGATCAGGTCGCTGAGCGTCTTGACGGCCAGGTCGCCGAGCCTGCCGGTGGCGGTCTCCTGTGGTTCCATGGGCACGACGCCCCCGATGGCCCAGCCGTGGGTCTTCGTCACAACGGTCGGGTACGTGCTGCCGGCGTCTTTGAGCCTCGCGGCCAGTTGCGCATCCCGAGGCCGGCCGAAGACGTCAAGGTCGGCCGGGACGTCCTGCTGACGGCCCCAGTCTCGTGTGTAGGCGTGCGTTTTGCCCACGTTGACAGGGGGCATTCCAACCCGGGTCCAGGCGGTCAGCAGATTCGGGACCTCGCGGGCACGACTCGCGTACGCGGGCGCCACGACGGCGGGCTTACCCATCTCCATCGAGTTGAAGGTGTGCGGGTAGTGTCCCGATTTCATCGACCAGCGGGAGGGCACGCACACGGGGTTCTGTACGATCGCCGTCTCGAAGCGAACGCCGCGGGCTGCAATTGCGTCCATGTGAGGCGTCTTCGCCCAGCTTCGCCCGTAGCAGCCGAGCGTATCGGCCCGCGCGTCGTCCATCGTGATCCAGAGGATGTTCGGCCGCCTGCCAGGGGATTGTCCCGATGCGACCGCCACGCCGCAGATTCCGACCGCGAGGCTGCTCTTGATGAAGTCGCGACGGTTCATGTTTGTCCTCCGAGGGTTCTTAGCTTGCGTAGCTGTGCAGACCTGAGAAGATCCTCGACAGATTCACCCACAGCAGGGTGATGATGATCGCAGCCATGCCGGCGATTGCCCAGACGCTGTTCCATCGCGGTCGACGCGTGCCGAACATGTAGCGCCAGTGGAAGTATCCGATGTAGATCAGCCAGGAGGCCAGAGACCACAGTTCCTTCGGGTCCCAGCCCCAGGAGCGGCCCCAGGCCAGCTTGCCCCACCAACTGCCCAGGATCAGGCCCAGCGTCAGCAGGGGAAAGCCGATGGCGATCAACTCGTAAGTCGCCTGCTCCGGCGGGAGCAACGTCCCCTCGATTCGCGGCCGGGAGAACAATTGCTCGCCCGCCTGAAAGGCGGCCTTGAGCATGAAGACGTAGGCGAGCATGTAGACCGCCACGTGCGGGGCGAACAAGTGGCTCTGCAGGGCCGGCGGAAGCTGCTGCGGTTCGGCGTGGAAGACGAAACCCGCCGGGAAGAGCACGATCACTCCGATGAGCATGTCCGCCCAGCCGCCTCCGATCCGAAGGACGCGCCGACTGAACCAGGAAATCGGATAGCAGGCCAACCCCAGGGACAGGAAGACTTCGAAGAGATTCTGCAGCGGAACGTGCTCCACGTGGACCCAGCGGTAGATGAACGACGCGGTCGCCAGGATGAAGCCTGCGAGAAAGACCGCCTGTCCTACGCGTGGGCGTCTTGCGACTGTCGTGACGAATGCCGTCAGGTATGCGGCGATCGTCGCGTAGATCAACAAACCCTGAACTGTGTACTTGATTTCCATAGGCGCCTTATTGAGAACCTGCAAGGGATGTGCTTCGAGTCTTGATTCGAGCCAGGATTCGTCGGCCCCAGAAGTGCCAGAAGATCCCGCCGATCAGCAGGACGTAGCCGCCGTAGATGGCGTTCAGGCCGGAGGCCGAAACGACGAGAAGGCCGGTGAATGTGCCGTATTCGTCCTGGCCGCCGGGCTTGTTCTGATAGATGTGATAGCCCCCATAGTACAGGGGGTGATTGACCTCGATGTTCTTCGAGGCCACAACCTCGCCATCCTGCACGATCTCCAACTCGCTGATGTAGTCCTTGATGCTCCTGCGGTAGACCATGGCCAGCGGATCGTTGGGGTTCGTATGGCCCGGCCGACGCTCGAAGACGTACCGTCTGCCCGGCTTGGCCCCTGGTTTCTCGATCGCGACTTCCAGAGCGGGATTGGACCCGTTCGGCTCGTCGTACGCAACAGGTTCATCGGCTTTGATATCGATCTTGAAGTTCTCGAAAACGCGGCGGATCGTGACGGTGCCCAGTTCCTCGCCCAGGAACAGGCTTCGTCCCGCTTCCGCAGGCATCCGCCAGTTCCGCTCGTCGCGACTGTAGAGCGAGAGTTGTCCCGGCTCGTAGTACTCGATCCGAAAATCGTTGAGCCGGACGAAGAACGGCAGTTTTCGAAGGTTGTTGACGTCCGTGACCAGGACCCGGTTCTCGTCCACGCCTTCGTACAGCCACAACTCGGAGACCGGGATCTTGTCGACGTCGAGCAGCCGTTTCTGGAGGGCATGGCCGGGCTTGGAGCCCCACATCATGCCCAGCACCACGAGGATGCAGCCTGCGTGCATCAGCAGCAGCGAAGGCACTCGCAGCAGCCGGCGAAACAGGGCGATGCCAGCGACCAGCAGGGCGACCGAGGCAAACCAGTACACCGCCAGCGGCACGGAGGTGAAAAAAGCCTGGGCCCGGTCGGCGCCGATGAAGGCGCCGTAGATCGACAGCCCGGTGAAGAGGACAATCGCCGCCAGGACGGCCCAGAGCACCGCCCGTCTGAATCGATTCATTCGTTCTCCTTATCTGGCCCCCAGAGGGCATCCATCAACGATTCTATTATCCGGCAACCTCCGCGGTTCGCAAGCGTAATCACCAGCAAGCGATTCTTCCATATACGAATGGAATGGAACGCGGCGGATTTGTCGATATCATGTCTTTCGGCGACTGCGGGTTCTGGACGGCCGACTCGTTCCGCAGTCAACAGTGATTCGGCCCTAGATTCATGAGCCAGGCAGTGAACGACAACGGCAACATCGAGAGAATTCGGGAGCAGGTCAAGGAGTTCCCCACCGGCCCCGGCGTGTACTTCATGAAAGACGCCGACGACGTCGTGCTCTACATCGGCAAGGCCAAGAACCTGCGGTCCCGCGTCGGCAGCTACTTTCAGCCCAGCAGCAACCTGGAGGCCTCGCGCGGTCCGCACATCGTCGAAATGGTCAACAAGGTCGATCACGTCGATTGCATCGAGACCGAGAGCGAAGTCGATGCCATGCTCAAGGAGGCCCGTCTCATCAAGGACATCCGGCCTCCCTACAACATGGATTTGATGGACGACAAGACGTTTCCCTACCTGGAGATCACGGTCCGAGAAGATTTCCCAGGCGTCTACATCACCCGAAAACCCCAGGCCAAGGGCACGTTGCTCTTCGGTCCGTTCACCAACGTCCGCGACTTGCGTGCGGTGCTCGTCGAACTGCAGAAGGCGTTCAGGTTTCGCACCTGCACCCTCGATATCGACGCCCGGGATGAAAAACGTCGGTCCTTTCGACCGTGCCTGCTCCATAGCATCCACCAATGCACCGCGCCGTGTGGGGCCCGAATCGAAAAAGAGCAATACCGCGAGAACGTCCGAGAGTTCGTTCGCTTCCTGCGGTCGAAGCGTTCGACCGTGCTGCGCCAGATGTATGAGGAGATGACCGCGGCCTCGAAGAACCTGGAGTTCGAGAAGGCCGCGATGCTTCGCGACCGCATCCGCCTGATCGAGAGCCTGGACAAGCGGGGCACGCCGGACGAGCACGTCCAGCCGGAGGTGTTCGCCGCCGATCCGACTGAGGGCCTCGTGAAACTCCGCGACATCCTCCAAACACCCAACCAGATCCGCATCATCGAGGGGATGGACATCGCCACCATCGGCGGGTCCGAATCGGTGGGCTCCTTGGTCAAGTTCATCGACGGCCGGCCCTTCAAGAACGGCTATCGGCGGTTCCGCATCAAGACCGTCAAGGGCATCGACGACTACGCGATGATCGCGGAGGTCGTTCGCCGGCGTTATCGCTACGCGTTGCGAGGCGAAGAACTCTGGCCGGACCTGATCCTCATCGACGGCGGTCTGGGCCACCTGCACGCCGCCGAGGCCGCGCTCCAGGGCATGATCGCCCAGGCGGTCGCGGCGGGCGAGACGGTGGAGATGCCGCACTCGAAAATGGCCTCGATCGCCAAGCGCGAGGAGGACATCTACCTGCAGGGCACGACCCAGCCGCTGAAGCTCCCGGCCAGCTCGCCCGTCCGCAAGCTCTTGCAGTACGTCCGCGACGAGGCCCATCGCTTCGCCCAGCACTACCACCACATCCTCCGTACGAAGAAGATGCTCAACGAGAGCTGATCCACGGTTGGGACCAGCCCCTTCGCCGGCCTCTCCGTCATGTGAGACTGGCCATTTTGCGAATGGGGATTTACTAACCGAAGGGGCGGAACTAAGATGGCCGAGTGGTTATGACCGCAAACTTGAAACTCCTTTCAGAAAGGATGGGTTGAAGATGTCAATGAGGACATGGCGGTTGGCGGCGTTTTCGGTCGTGGTGGCGGGAGCCATGCTGGCTCTGAGTTCGTGCAAGTGCCCCTGTGGCAAGGCCGGCAAGCAGGCGAAGGCTGCTTTGGACATCGACGTCACGGCGTTTGGCAAGACGCCGGAAGGGCAGGAGGTCAAGCTGTACACCCTTCGCAACGTCAACGGCGCCAGCGCCAAGATCATGACCTATGGCGCGATCGTGACGTCGCTGGAGATGCCGGACAGCCGGGGCGAGATGGACGATATCGTCCTGGGCTACGACAACCTGGACGGATACCTGAAGGCGAGTCCCTATTTCGGGGCGATCGTCGGCCGGTACGGCAACCGGATCGGCAAGGGCACGTTCACGCTGGACGGCGTGGCCTACTCGCTGGCCCGCAACGACAAGGAGAACCACCTGCACGGCGGGATCAAGGGCTTCGACAAGGTGGTCTGGAGCGACAAGCCGGTGTGGAGGTCCAACGCGGTGGGCGTCGAACTGACGTATCTGAGCAAGGACGGCGAAGAGGGGTATCCGGGGAATCTGAAGTCCACGGTGACCTATCTGCTGACGAACAAGAACGAGCTGCGGGTCGAGTACGTTGCGACGACGGACAAGGCGACGCCGGTGAACCTGACGCACCACGGATACTTCAACCTCACCGGCGGCGAGCGGGACATCCTGGGCCATGAGCTGATGCTCAACGCCAACAAGTTCACGCCGGTGGACGCGGGCCTGATCCCGACGGGCGAGCTGCAGTCGGTGAAGGACACGCCGATGGATTTCACGAAGGAGACTCCGATCGGGGCCCGGATCGAGGCGGATTTCGAGCAACTCCAGGCCGGCGGCGGATACGACCACAACTGGGTGCTCAATCGCACCGGCGACGGCCTGATCCTGGCGGCCCGGGTCGTCGAGCCGACGACCGGACGCGTGATGGAGGTTCACACGACCGAGCCGGGCATCCAGTTCTACGCCGGCAACTTCCTGGACGGCACCATCACCGGCAAAGACGGCAAAGTCTACAAGCATCGCTGGGGCTTCTGCCTGGAGACGCAGCACTATCCGGATTCGCCGAACAAGCCGAACTTCCCGTCCACGATTTTGCGGCCGGGCGACATGTACAAGACGACCACGGTGTATCGCTTCTCGACGAAGTGACGAACCGCGAAACGAACCGCGTGAAACGATGGGACGCGCGGTCGTGGTTCGAGTGAGACAAGCAGGGCTCCCGAATGCCGGATGGTGCATTCGGGAGCCCTGTCCATTTTCGGCATTACTGGCTTTTCACTGGCGACTTGCTCTGGCCGTCGGGGGCGCAGAACCGCCAGGAATCCAGCCGATTCACCGTCTGGACCCGGCCGTCGAGGAAGACCACGTTGACCACGCCGTCTTCGAGATCGGCCTGGCGGGCCATGTGGAACGTACCGAAGCTGTCCCACACTTCGTAGACACACATCGCGGTGTCGTTAAAGGCGTAGATGTTGTAGGGCTTGGTAATCCAAAGGTTCTCTTCGCCGAAGAAGAAGAGGTTCGAGTGCCGCTTCATGGAGGTGATCTTCTTCTCGCTCAGATAGGAGTTCATGGCGTAGTTGTAGTTGGGCTTGATGGGCACCGTCGCCACGTGCTCGGGATGCACCGGGCCGAACTCCTTGGCGATGGCGGGAAAGGACGGACAGATGTGGATGCCTTTGCCCTTGAGATACGGCCACATGGGGCCTGCGTATTCCGGATGACGTTCCAGGTCGTAGTCGGGATTGTGCCACCGGCAATAGCGGTGGGGTTCGCCGTCGTAGGTGCGCTGGCTGTAGAAGCTGGTCCAGGCGTTCGGCATCCGGTAATCGTTGTCGTCGGCGTACAGGAAGGCCATCAGGCCGTAGGATTTGAGGTTGGCCTGGCAGCCGATGAACCTCGCCTGCTTGCGGGCTCGACCCAGGGCCGGCATCAGGACCGCCATCAATACCGCGATGATGGAGATGACGACCAGGAGTTCGATCAGGGTGAAGCCGGCGACAGCAACGACCGACGACCAAGGATGACCGACGCGAGAGAGGAAAGCCCGTTCGCTGTCGCAGGCGAGCTTGGACGAGCCGGTTCGTCTGTGCCATCGCGTCGCATGTTCGGACAACCTCACGTTTCACCTCGCTTTCCACTTTCGCAGGTCCAGGCAGAGGACGTCGCCCGTCGCATTACGGAGGTAGAGGCAGCCGTCGGCGAGGGATGGCGCCGACCAGCAGCGTCCGGTGAGAGTCTTGGCCTCGGCGAGGGATCGGTACGCCTCGGGTGTCGCTTCGACGATCCGCAGTGTGCCGTTCTCCTGGAGAACGATCAACTTGCCTTCAGCCAGGATCAGTGAGCCCAGGCCCAGTCGGGGGCTTGTCCAGCGGACTTCGCCGGTTCGCCAATCGAGGCATTGGAGTTCCTTGTCGTCGAAGCCGTAGAGCGAACCCTGCCAGAGCACGCAGTTGCTCAGATAGGTCTTCATGTTCTTGTTGCGCCACAGTAGGGTGGGCGGGTTCGTCGAGAGGTCGAATAGACCACAGCCCACGCCGTGGCCGGAGGAGACGAAGAGTCTTTTGTCCTGGACGATCACGTCGGAGGCGTTCTGGTCCCAGGTGGTCTTCCAGGGGATCTTCCAGCGGACTTGGCCATCCGCGATATTGGCGGCGACGATTTCGTGGCCGCTGACGAACGCAAAGCAGGGCTGCCCATTCATCTCGAACTGGACGGGCGACGAGTAGCCCGAGTAGCCCGGCCCATTGTCCCAGAGGGGCCTGCCTGTTAGCTTGTCCAATCCCAGGCCCGCCGTACCGACGGGCAGGATGAGCCTGTCGCCGGCGATCAGGATCGAGCCGGCGAAGCCCCACCAGGCCTGGTAGTCGGCCTCGGTGCGGATCGGCGGCTCGAACTTCGCCGACCAGATCACGGCCCCTGTCTCGGCGTTCAGGCAGAAGCAGTGGCCGAACTTGCTGAGGGTGTAGACTCGGCCGCCCTCAATCGCAGGGGTCGCCATCGGGCCGCCTTCGTAAGCCTTGGGATCGAGTCCACAGACGTAGGAATGCTTCCACAACTCCTTGCCTGTCTCGGCGTCCAGGCAGTAGACGGCATCAGTCTCGTCGCGGTTGCCCATCGTGTAGGCCCGGCCGCCGGCGACGGCGACGCAGGAAAAGCCTGTTCCGACCGAGGCCTTCCACAACACCTCGGGTCCGTCGGCAGGCCACTGCCAGTTCAGGCCTGTTTCAGACGAAATCCCATTTCGGGCGGGCCCTCGCCAGCCGGGCCAGTCTCCGGCAATGGCTGGAAGTGCGGTCAGTGCTGCGATGACTACTGCGAAGCTACACGTTCTCATTCACGATCTCCGGTCGATTCTTGCTCACGTGGGTGGATCATGGCCGTAAGAGGGCGGGAATGTCAAGGCTGGTCGGACGGCAGGCGGGTTGAGGTCATGTAAACCTCTGTTCGTAAAGGGGTTATCGGTGTTTGCACAGTCGAGGAATTGTGCGAAATCCTGATCTTGCGGCCCAGTCTGTCGGAAAGCCGCGGATTCCTGAAACGAGGGGCGGACCCCTGCGTCTTATTCGTGAAGGGCTGATGATCCAATGGCGCAAAGGCGGTGCAAGACCATGGCGACAATCGAAAAGACTCAAGGCGACGGTGTGGAGCTAACGGCGGGGCCAACGGCGGAGGTGGCCCCGCCGACCGTCGATCACGACCAGCTCATTGCCAAGTTGCACGAGGGTTGCGCCAAGCTCAAACGGCAGGTGCATCAGGTGATCGTGGGGCAGGACGAGGTGATCGATTCGGTCGTCTGCTGCATGCTCGCGGGGGGGCACTGCATCGTCCAGGGCGTGCCGGGCCTGGCCAAGACGCTCATGTTGCGTTCGATAGCCGACGCGATGAAGATGCGATTCAACCGGATCCAGTTCACGCCGGACCTGATGCCCTCCGACATCACCGGCGCCGACATCATCCAGCGGGACGCCCAGTCCAAGCAGCGGAAGTTCGAGTTCGTCAGAGGGCCGATCTTCGCCAACATCGTGCTGGCCGACGAGATCAACCGTACTCCGCCCAAGACGCAGGCGGCGCTGCTCCAGGCGATGCAGGAGCGGGAGGTCACAATTTCCGGCCGCACGCACAAGCTGGCCGAGCCCTTTTTTGTGTTGGCGACGCAGAATCCCATCGAACAGGAGGGGACGTATCCGTTGCCGGAGGCGGCGCTCGATCGCTTCATGTTCATGGTCTACATCGACTATCCGACCGCCAAGGAAGAGCACTTGATGGTTAAGCAGACCACCACAGGCAGAAAACACTCGATTGCCCCTGTGCTGGATACGGAGGACATGGTGCTGTTCCAGGAAATCGTGCGGATGGCGCCGGTCAGCGACACGGTGATCGGGTACTGCATCCGCCTGGTTCGCGCGACCCGGCCGACGGACCCGCTGGCGACGGCCATGGTGAAGAAGTACCTCAAGTGGGGAGCGGGTCCCCGGTCAGGACAGTTCATGACGCTGGGGGCCAAGGCCCTGGCTTTGACCAAGGGGCGGATCACGCCGAGCTTCGACGACGTCAAGGCGATCTGCAGGCTGGTCCTGCGTCATCGCGTGATTCCGAACTTCAACGCCGAGGCCGACGGGATCAGCACCGAGGCGATCCTGGGCGACCTGGTGGAGAAGGTGGCGACGCCGAAATGAAGGGCGGCATAGTACGTATAGGACGGATGGGATCATGACAACGTCAAGTCGGGAGTATCTCGATCCGCTGTTCTTGAACAAGCTGGCGAACCTGGAACTGGTGGCTCGGTGCGCGGTGGAGGGGTTCTTCTCCGGCCTGCACCCCAGCCCGTTCCAGGGCTTCAGCGTCGAGTACAGCGACCACCGCGAATACCATCCCGGCGATGAGGTGAAGTTCGTCGACTGGAAGGTGTACGCCCGCACGGACCGGCTCTGCATCAAGCGGTTCCATCAGGAGACGAACACGACGGTGTACGTTCTGCTCGACGTCAGCAAGAGCATGTCGTTCGGGGGCGGCTCGATCCGCAAGATCGACTACGCCTGCTGCCTGTCGGCTGCGCTGACGTACCTGATGCTCAAGCAGGGCGACAGCACGGGGCTGATGCTCTTCGCGGAGAAGGTGATCTCGCAAGTTCCTCCGGCCTCCCGGCGGACGCACATTCACGCGATTCTGCAGGCCCTGGACCGCCAGACGACCGCAGGGCAGACGAATCTGGCTTCGGTTCTGCATACGGTCGCTGAGACGACCAAACGCCGGGGTCTGGTCGTCCTGATCTCCGACCTGCTCGACGACGAAGCCGACATCTTCCGCGGTCTGGCCCACCTGAAGTTCCTCAAGCACGACGTGATCGTCTTCCACGTGATGGATCCCCGGGAGCTGGACCTCAAGTATGAGGGCCTGATCCAGTTCGAGGACCTGGAGACCGGCGACAAGTTCCGCACGTTCCCCCAGTCGATCCGTGACGGCTACCAGCAGCGCGTGGGCGATTTCCTCGACAACGTCAAGAAGACCCTGGGCAAGAGCGGCATCGATTACTGCCTGCTGGAGACCTCGGAACCTCTGGACCATGCCTTCATCGCCTATCTGCTCAAACGAAGGAGGCTGATGTGAGTTTCCTGGCCTGGACATTCCTGTTCGGATCGGCGGCGGTGGTCGGGCCGATCCTGGCGCATCTGCTGGCCAAGCCGCGCTTTCGCCGCGTGCCGTTCACGATGCTGCAATTCCTTCGGGCCGGCCGACAGGAGAGTCACTCCCGCCGAAAGCTCCGCGATATCCTGGTGCTGCTCCTGCGCTGCGCGATCATCGTGCTGATCGCGGTGCTGTTCGCCCGGCCTGTGTTGAAGGTTCATTCGCCGCCGCAGTCGCACAAACCGGTACTCTATCTGGCCCTGGACGACTCGGCGTCCATGGCCTATCGCGATGGCGGAGAGAGCCTGTTCGCGAAGGCGGTCGAGAAAGCCGTCGGCCATGTGCGTCAGGCTCCATCTGATGCCGTGTTCGGCGTGTACGGACTCGCGTCGGGCAAGACCGCCGAGGGATTGACTCGCAGTCAGGCCCTCGCGGAGATCAGGCGATTGACCGTCGTGCCCAGGAGCGCACGGCCTGCGGATTTCGTGAAGGTACTGGAGTCGCAGGGCTCCGCTGCACTTCGCGCCGACGCGCTCTCTGCGGTCGTGATCAGTGATTTCAGTCCGGACGTCTTGCGGGAGTTCGAGCGGATTCGCAAGCCCGCGGCCGTCGACGCGTTGTCGCATGAAATCGTCGTTCCCTCCTCACCTGTGAGCAACGTGGCGATTGTCGACGCAAATCCCATCGAGACCGCAGACAACAAGCTCGACATCGATGTGCTCGTCGCCAATGGTGGCGACAAGCAGGAGCGTCGCAAGCTGATCGTAAAATGCGATGATCTGAGGCCGATCCCCACGGACGTCACATTGTCGGCAGGCGAGCGGAAAGTGGTTCGCGTCCGGATCGATCTGGGGCCGCGAGGGCAGGGGACCGGTCGGTCCTGCCTTCCGCTGGAACTGAGCCTCGACCCCCGGGACGGCCTGGAGGCGGACGACATATATCGTCTTGGCGTGTGCATGTCTCAGGCCGAGGCCACGAAGGTCCTCGTGGTCAGTCGATGGGATGAAGCATTCCTGTTTGAGACCGCTGTCGAGGCCCTCACGGAGAAAGGCACCGCCGGGGGCATGAGTTTGCGGAAGACCCGCGAGAGCGACCTTCGCAGCGACGATCTCTCGTGGGCGGATGTTGTCGTGTTCTCCTGCCTGCCGACGGACGCCTCCTATCCTGCGAGTCTTCTGAGGAGTTGCCTCGCTCGGGGCGGGCGGCTCATCTTCTTCGCGACGGAACCGGGCAGTCCGCAGATCGGGGACATGCTGCTGCGCGAGGGGCTGATTCCCGCCGTGCCGCAGAGATGGAGCCAGGGAGTTGCGTGGCCCCAGCCGCAGCCCGTTGCCGTCGAGGGAACCGTATTCAGCGAGGCGACGATCCAAACCCTCGCGAGCTACCGATTCGACAAGATTGCCCTGAAGGGGCACTGGCTGTGTCGGACGTCGAGCCAGGCACAATGCGTGTGGCGACTGGCCAATGACGCTGCGTTCGTTTACGCCCAGCCTCAGAATATGGGCGTCTCGATCCTGGTGAACACGAGCATCGACGATTCGCGAGGGCTGCTCGCCAAATCCGGGGCCTGGGTGGCGTTCTGCCGATTCCTGGTCGGCGAGGGCGAGCGGGTCCGGCGGCTCTGCCTGCGTGCGGAAGACCGTCCGACGCTCGAACTGCCCGCCTCGATGCGTGTGGTCGGGCGGATCCTCGTCAACGTGGAGAACTGCGATGGCGGCAAGGCCCGCGCCGCGATAGAAGGCGGCAGACTGGTTCTGCCCGCTCCGCAGGGACTCGGCTGGATGCGAACGCAAGGTGATCCGACGCTGCGCGTCGGGGTCAATCTGCCCCAGGGCGAGACGGATCTTCGCCAACCGACCGAGGCCGCGGTCGCTGCTGCGATCCAGCGGGCGTTCGTGGTCGAGCCCGGTCGGGAGGGGTCGCTTGCACAAGGGATTCCGCCCCTGCAGAGCAAGCCCGTCTGGAGAGCATTTGCCTGGGCGATCGTGGCGCTGCTGCTCTTGGAGCCCGCAGTCACGAACAGGCTGAAGAGATGAAGTATGGCCGCTGCGGTTGACGACATTCTGACCGATCTGATCGCACGGGTGGGATGTGTGCGGCGGTGGCTGCTGGCCCTCAGCGTACTGCGGATTGCCGCCTTGGGACTGGCTTGTGTTTCGCTGTACATCGGCGGATACGCCTGGCTCGACCATCGCATCCACTTCGGTTCGATTGGCAGGTTGTCCTCGCTGGTTGTGTTCCTGGCTATGGTGGCCGTCGGTCTGCATTTCATCGTCCGCGTTCTCCGTCGCGACATGACGTACGCCAACGCCGCCAACTACATCGAGGGCAAACGCAGCTTCGACCAGCAGCTTGTGGCGGCGGTGGAATACTACGAGGGACGCGGCGATTATCCCTACTCCAAGTCGCTTGCGGCCCAACTGGTCCGGCAGGTTGACTCTGCGACGCAGGAATACCGTTTCGACTCCACGATCGAAAAGTGGCAGGGATATCTGCTCGCGTGCTTCGTTCTGCTGGGTGCGTGCGTCGTCGGGTTCTTCGTCCATCAGAACGTGCTGTTCTTTTCTTCATACCTCGCCCGGCTGCTCCGGCCATTCTCGGCGGTCGCGCCGGCGGCTGACACAGTCCTGGAATCCGCCACCGGTGACATCGTCGCAGGCGTGGACGACCCGGTGACGTTCGAACTGGCGGTCGAGGGCCGTGTCCCGGAATCAGCATCGCTCGTGCTGACGCGGCGTGATCCGAACGATCCGAATGCCCCAGCCGAAGCCCTCACTGAGAGGATCGAACTCACACGCAGCACGGGCGCCGAGGGCAGGACGAAATTCACGGCGACGAAGTCCTTCGACGCCCCCGGCCGGTTCGAGTACCGGTTCGAAACGCCTCAGGCTCGCTCGGATTCGCATGAGCTTCGCGTGTGCGAGTCGCCTTCGATCGATCGCGTCACGGCCAAGGTGTTTCCGCCCGGCGCGCCGCAGAATGGCGGCGACCCCGATCCAAACGGAACGCCCGCGACGCAGATGCAGCCGTATGAGGTGGAGCTGACGGACAAGCCGTTGGAGGTGCTGCCTCACAGCCGTATCGAACTGACCGCCCAGACATCGACCCCGCTTCGCGAGGCGACGATGACGAGGTCCGACGGCAAACATGTCACGCAGCCGCTCAACGGCAAGAATCGCTTCGGCTTTGAGTTCGCGGCCGACAAGTCCTCTTCGATCCAGCTCAACGTCGTCAGCGCCGACGGTCTGACCGGCGGCCGGGCCAAGGAGCTTCAGGTCGTGCTCAAGTCGGACGCACGCCCCGAGTTCAAGCTGGTCTCGCCCGACGGCGACTGCCTGGCCACGGACGTCGCCAGCATCCCGATCGCGTTCGAGGTGACGGACGATTTCGGGCTTGAGCGGGCCGAATTGCTCTGCGAGTTGCCGGGCCGCGAGGCAATTGTGCTGGAGTCGGCCTCGCCGCAGGGGGCCAGGCAAGCGGCCCTGACCCACGTGCTCGAACTGGAAGAACACGAGTTGCGCGTGGGCGATGCGGTGCTCTTCTACGCCAGAGCCAGGGACATCGACACAGGCCATCGGCCCGCCGACGCGAACGTGTGCAGCGAGGTCTATCTCATCGAGGTCAGGCCCTATCGGCAGTATTGGCATCAGGAGTCCGGCGGCAACCAGTCGAATCCCGCGCCGGGACTGATCCCCGAGGATCTCATCACGGTTCTGGAATACACGCGGGCGGTGGTCAAGAAGACCTGGATGCTGGCCCGATCGCCGCAGTCGGCGGCAGAGGACGGTCCCAGGCTCCAGGCGCTGGCGGAAGACGTTCAGTACTGTGCCTCCCGGCTGGCCACGATCCGCGACGATCCGGAGAACGGCTTCGGCGAGGGCGACAAAGCCGTGATGAATCGCGTGCTGGAATCCTATCGGCAGGCGGAGACTCACCTGAAGAACGCCGATGCGAACGCTGCGTTGCCTCCGGTCCAGGACGCCTATCGCATTCTCCGCATGTTCATCGACGAGCTGCATTTGAAATGGACCCCGCCGGAGAGCGGAACCAGCGCGCCGCAGGAGACTCCCGAGAAGGTCAAGCTCCAGGAGCAGCCCCAGGACCCCAAGATGGACAAGGACCGCGTTGAGAACCAACTCCAGGAGATGCAGCAGAAGATCGATTCGCTCGCGAGGCAGCAGGAGTCGCTCAAAGCCGATGTCTCCAAAGCGATGCGGCAACAGAAGGATTCGAAGTCGCAATCCCAGTCCGCGAACCCTTCCGGCGGCGGAGACGGGGGCGCATCTCAAGACCAGGCAGGCGACAAAGAGGCCCGCTCGTCCGGCAAGGGAGATTCCGGGGAACCGACCGGTGAATCGGGCTCGTCGCAAGGATCGCAGGGACAGAATGGCGGCGAACAAGCGGCGTCTTCGCAGCAGGGCCAATCGGGGACACAAGGGAGCCAGGGGCAGCAGCAGGATGGCGGGCAGGCGCCGTCGGGAACAGGCAGCTCTGGGGAATCGGGCAGTCAGGGGCAGTCTCCAGGCTCCCAGTCCAGCGGTCAGCCTGGGCAATCGGGGCAAGGACAAAGCGGACAGCAAGGGCAGTCCGGCCGGGGACAGAACGGGAATTCACCAAGCAGTCCCAACGGGTCGGAAACCGGGCAGGCAGGTGACGCGCCGGGGCAAGGCTCTTCCCAAGCGGATGCGCAGATGCGTATGCTCCAGGCCCGACAGAAGGCCTTGCGAGAACAGGCTTCGCAGATGAGCAAGGATATGAACGGGCTGGCTGCTTCCGATGGTTCTTCGCAGGGGCAACCCGGTGGGGAGGCCAAAGGACATCTCGACCAGGCGGTCGAGGCGATGCAGCGTCTTGAAGAACGTCTGGAGGACGCCCGATACGGGTCCGGCGAAAAGTCCGGATCCGAGGGTATGGCCGATTTGGCGGATTCTGCGGCTCGTCGGTTGGCCGAGGCGGGACGTGCGATCCGCCGTCAGCGCACAGGCGAGGGCGAGGGCTCGCCGGACGAGGCCCGCGAAATGGCTGAACAGCTCGCGCGGGATGCAGAAGCGTATGACGAGTCGCTCAGCGAGGCCGAGAAGCAGAAGATGCAGGATCGGCTCAAAGCTGCCGAACGACTGCTGGAGAGCATGGCGGGCGTGCAGTGGACCACGATGTCCAGCGGAGGCGGTCCCGGCGTGGGGCATGTCTACACGAAGGACCCGCATGCCTCGCCCGCGGAGACCGCTCGCCTGCTCGCTCGCCAGTTCTGGTCGATGAGTCTGAAGGGACAGAACCGTCGAAGTCGGCTCATGGAGCAGGAATCGTCCGACGTGAAGTTCTTCGAGGCGGAGAGCGAGTTCTTCGAGAATGCGGCGAAATTCGGATCGCAGAGCGTGCAGAAATGACCTTCGCGGATTACCCAGGACATCTCGTTGCTTTGGGGCTGACACTGGCGGCTGCCGCGGTCGTTCTGGTCGCCTTCCGCGCGGGCCCGCTGCAGACACCGCAGCGCAACCGATACCGCCGGCTCCTGGCGGCTCTACACTATGCCGCGATTCTGCTGATGCTTGTCATCCTCTGGAACCCTTCCGCCTGGCAAGAGGAAGAGACGTTCGGGAAGAACACCGTCCTGGCGGTCTTCGACACGAGCGAGAGCATGTCCGTGGCCGACGACGGGCGGCAGTCGCGCCTCGATCGGTCGCTGAGCCGATTTGTGGAGTGCTTCGACAAGCCGGGCGGTGATGGGCCTCAGTATCGGGTCTACGGCTTCGACGATCGCGCCTACCACTGCGGTTCCGCGGACCTGCTCCGGCGGTGGGGCTCGCGAAGCAATCTGCACGAGGCGGTCTCGCTCACGGCCGACTGCGTCGCACGAGATGCACAGAGTCCAACGCAGGACGAGCCCACCGGCGTGGTCATTCTCACGGACGGACGGGCCGACGACCGGGACTCGCGGCGCTATCTGCCTGCGTTGCGGGAAGACCTGCCGATCCTGATCGTGGGCGTGGGGGCCCGAAGTCCGCGGCCCGACCTGGCGGTCGAGACGCTCCTAAGCCCGGCGGCCGCTTGGGTCGATACGACGTATGACGTTGGCGTGGTGGTGTCCGCCGCGGGTGTGCCGAATGCTCCCGTGACGCTTGAATTGCTGTGCGACAACGACGTCGTCGAGAAACGTCAGATCGATCGAGAAACCTTCAAGGCCGACGGCGCAGGGCCCGCACAGGCGACGCTCAGGTTCACCGTCCCGGCGCAGGGGCTCGGCGTCCACGTGTTGACCGCCCGCGTCCAACCGGGCCGGGGCGAGATCAACCTGGGAAACAACGCCCGCACGACGTCGGTCGAGGTGATGCAGGAGCGTCCGATGCGGGTCCTGCTGTACTCGCAACGGGCGGACTTCAACATCGGCAAGATCCGCCAGGCGTTGTCGCGGGACAAGCACATTCGACTGGACCTGGGTTTCGACGTGATCAAGAACAAGCCTCTGTCCGATCGGGCGACGCGGGCCACAGGGTATGTGACCCTGGCGGACCTCGATGCGTCCCGCAGCGAGTACGACGTCATCATCAAAGGGGCCTGCGGCGTGGGTTTTGAGCGGAGCGACTCGTACGATTTCTTCGCCAAGCGGGGCGGCGCCATGATCCTCCTGCCGGGTGAGACGGTGCAGACCCTGGCGACGGACAGCCAGGAGCGAGGCTTGTCCACGTTGCCGGTTCTGTTCTCGCGGCAAGAGCAGGGCGCCTTCCCCACCACGGCGGTTTTGAGTCCGGCGAGGGTCTGGCCGCCGCAGCGGGATGCGATCAAGCTGTCCTTCGAAGCCGAGATCGCGCATGTGTTCGATCCGAGCGTCTTCGCGGAGTCGCAGTATCGGGTCTCGCCGTACTATGGGATCGCCGCGACAAAACCCGCGGCCACGACGCTGGCGATGGTCGGCGACACGCCGATCGTCTCGGTGCACAGGGTCGGCAGGGGACGGGTGTGCCTGCTCAACATTTCGAAGCTGTTCACGCTCTACCGCGAGGACAGGCAGGGCGGCGCGCTGAGCGAACTGATGTGCGGCCTGGTGGCGTATCTGGGCCGCACGCCTGCGCAGGGGGCGAACGTCGAACTGTTCGCCGAGCGGGTGGCCGAAGACCCGCGACGCGTTCAGTTCAACGCGTACATCATGGACAAGTCCTTCCTGCCGGCTCCAGGGGCGAACGTCCTGTTGACCGCGGGCGAACAAGTCGTGAGCATGGAGCCGACCGGGCGGGGGTATTACCGGGCGACGCTCGACTGGGGTTCGGGACAGTCCGTCGTCGCCAAAGCGCAGGCGGAGCTCAACGGCTCGTTTCTCGGCGAGCGGACTCTTGCGACGACCCTGCCGGCGGTGCGCGACGAGATGTCCTGCGTCGATCTGGACGAACCGTTTCTGCGTTCGCTGGCGGAACGAATGAAGGCTCGTTATATCCACATCGACGACTTGAGCGAGAAGGCCGCGGAGATCTTCGAATCCCGACGTCAAGTCGGCACGATCGAGAAGGTCACGAGCATTTGGCCGCGATGGCCCTTGCTGGTGGTGTTGTGTTTGTTGCTCTCGACCGGCTGGTTCATCCGCCGGGCGATCGGGCTTGTATGAGGAGTGTCGCGATGGCTCATGGAATTGTGATTACCGCTTGCGTGGTGTCGCTCGCGATCGCTATGGTTGCACAAGACCGCCTCGAGGTCGAGACCTATGCGGTTGTCGTCAGCGGGGTCGGCAAGGACCCGCAGGACCTTGTCGCCAGGGGGCAGGTGCTGAGTGATTTGCGAACGTATCTGAGCGAAAAGGTATCCGTCAAGCCCGAACGACTGACGGTCCTGGCGCCCGACGCCGCGACGGCGCAGGAGGTGAAGAATGCGATCGACACGGCTGCCCGAACCGCACGAGAGGCCGATCGATTCATTCTCTACTACATCGGCCAGGCAAACCTCGCGGGAGGCTCGTTGCGATTCAATCTGCCCGGCCCAGATGTCACGCAGGACGATTGGACCCGGTGGCTGTCGGGAGTCAAGGCCAAGACCCAGCTTGTCGTTCTGGACTGTCCCTGCGCCGCGGCGGCGGCCAAGGCCCTTGCCCGTCCCGGCAGGGTCGTCGTCATGGCTGCGACCGAGACGCAGGTGTATAGCCCTCGATTCAGCATGCATTTCGTTCCGGCCCTGGCCCGACCGCAGAGCGACACGAATCGTGACGGCCGCATAAGCGTGCTCGAAGCCTTTACCGCGACGGCTCGCGAAATCGAGCAGTGGTACCGTCAGATGAAGCTGCTGCCCACGGAGACCCCGTGCATCGAGGACAATGGCGACGGTCGGCCCTCGGAGCAGCCCTGGCGCTATTCGCAGGATGGCTGCGACGGCCGATTGGCCGCAGAGATCGTGCTTGCTCCAGGGTTCTGAACAGGGAAACCATCGATTTGGGTGAGGTGACGCAATGGAATCGATAGGACGACGAGACTTCCTCAGGCTAGCGGGCGGCGCGCTGCTGGGCGTGGCCGCACAGGGGGCCAACAGACCTCGCACAGTCCGTCCCGATACACGCCCAGGTGCGGCGAACTCATTATACGATCCTAATGCGCCTGCCGAGCCGACCGATCTGGACGAGTACGATTTCATTCTGCCGCGGGTCCGCGTGGTGGAACTGGCGTTCAAGGGGCGAGGAAAAGGGCCCGACGTCTGGAACGTCCGCCCCGGCGGCGACGCCAATCTGCTTCGCGAGTTGGCCCGCATCGTGCGTTGCCACATCAAGCCCATTGTCGGCGCGATGGACTGGCAACCGCAGTACGCCTACGACGGGCAGCTCAACGCCGCCGTGACCTTCGACGACCCGGGACTGCTGCGCCATTATCCCTTCCTCTTCATGACCGGCGAGAACCACTTCGAGCTCAACTCCGATCAGAAGGGCAATCTCAAGGACTTCCTCGCCGCCGGCGGTTTTCTCCTGATGGACGACTGCGTCGTCGGTTCCGGCGGCGATTTCTTCTACACGAGTTGTTTTCAACTTCTGGAGGGGCTGTTCGGTAGGGGCTCCGTCAAGGCGATCCCCCGCGATCACGAGGTCTTCCACAACGTCTTCGACCTGGGGGATACCGGCCTGCCGTACCTGCAATACGTCGGCGGGCGTGGCACGCACGGCCAGAATCACGGGGCCCGCGGATTGTTTCTGGAAGATCGCCTGGCCGTCTTCCTCAGCTCCAACGACCTTCATTGCGGCTGGTGCGACAGCCATGGCGTCGAGTGGGGGCCCGAGGGGTACCGCAAGACCATTCAGATGGGGATCAACATCATCCTGTACGCGATGACGCACTGATCGTCTCTTCAGGGTCGTGGAGACAAACGGTCACGAGGCCGATCGAAAAGCAGATCTGCCGCAGACCGAGGGCAAGATCGAACAAGCAGGCCCCAACCAGTCCGCGTCAGCAGAAACTGCGCCCGGCAGGATTCGAACCTGCGACCCCCGGTTTAGGAAACCGATGCTCTATCCTACTGAGCTACGGGCGCGTGTTTCATAAGTCCTTCTACTGTAGCCACTTCCTACGTGGGCCGTCAACCCCCATCCTGGCGAAATCGACGCCTGGTTCTTTCCGGGCTTCTATTCTAGCAGTCTTTTCGCGGTGTGGTCGTCCGTTACGAGGACGTTGATCAGCCTGCCTCGCAGGGCCGCACGAATCGCAGGACCCTTCTCTGTTCCGCCGGCGACGGCGATGACGCGTTCGATTCGTTTGATCCGATCGAGGTGGGTTCCGACGATTCGGTCGTTGATCGGGTGGTCCACCTTGTGGCCGTCGGCGTCGAAGAATTGCAGGGCGATGTCGCCCGTCACACCATGCGCCTTGAGATCCGCGATCTCTTCAGCGGTCAGCGTGTTGCCGTTTGACAGCAGGGTCGAACCCGGTTCGAGAGCGCCGATGCCCACGATGGCCACATCCGCGCGGGCGGCCAGTTCCAGCGTGTCCGCGACCTGGGGGTCCGTCGCCAGCGCGTCGCGGATGATCTTGTCCTTGACGATTCCCGGCGCGTGAATCAGACGGGGTTTGGCTCCGAGCGTCTGGGCCATGCGGCGGGCCAACTCGGCGCCGTGGGTCTCGGCCTCCAGTTCGCCCAGGCCGCCGAGGAACTGGACCACGCGAACATCCGGCAGATCCATGGGCGCCAGGGCGTTGACCGTCGACAGGACCGCAGTGCCCCAGCTCAGCGCCAGAACCTCGTGGCCCTGAAGGCATCGGGTCAGACAAGCCGCCGCGACCCGGCCCAACTCGGTAATGACTGCGCCGCTGCCGCGGGTCGGGCATGTGACGACCATCGCCTCCTTGAGCTCATACTTCTCCTCAAGATGGCGTTCGAGGTCCGCGTTCGAACCCTGCGGAGAGGCGATCGTGATTTGCACGACTTTGTCCTCTCTCGCCTGGCGGAGCAGACGGGACACCTTCACGCGCGACAGGCCGAATCGATCCCCGATCTGCTGCTGGGTCAAGCTGTCGTCGTAGTAGGCCCTGGCGATCTTGTACAGGATTCGCTTGTGTTCCAGTTCACTCATCATGGCTTGCACATCTGTTCATTGTCGGTTAGGGTTTCGGATTGTCCACGCAACAAGTCCCTGTGTCAACCGAGATTCCGGTTGACAGAAAGGCCCATCGGAGTCCATTATGTACATACGTTCAGTGATGAACAAGTGTATTTTGCTTTTGTACGTGCCCACTGGAAAGGGTTCCCATGCGTGCTTCACGATGGATCTGCGTGTCGGTGGCGGTCGCTGCTCTGGTCGCGGGCGGGATTTCCTGCTCCCGGCGGGGCGATGCCCCAGCGAAGACCTCGGTCTGTTTTGCCTTCCAGGATCTGGAGACGGAGTTCTGGGTCGCCGGACACAAAGCGATCACCCAGACGCTCAGAAGCAAGGGCATCGAGGTCCTCGAGCGAAACGCCAACCAGGACGCCAACCGGCAGCTCGAACAGGTTCGGGCGGCCATCGCTCGCGGCGTGAACGGGATCATCATTATCCCGCAGGATGGCGAGAGCGCGGTGACGATCGTGGGCGAGGCCAACAAGGCGGGCGTTCCCATCGGGGTTTTCAACAGGCCGCCGGCCAACAGGAGCAACGCCGCCATCGTCATCGTGGCCGACAATGAGCGGATCTCGGAACTGGCGGTGTCGTACATGGCTGAACAGGCCAGGAAGCTGGGCCGCAAGGCGACGCCCTTGATTCTGGTGGGGGACCTGGGCGACAACAACGCGGTGGCCCGGCGAAAGGGCTTCATGAACGTCATCGAGAAGAACGCGGACCTGTTCAACCCGGTGATCGAGGTGCCGACGAAGTGGGACGCCGTGACGGCGCAGGCGAATCTGGAAGCCGCCATGCAGAGCAATCCCGGCGTGGATTTCATCTTCACGTCTTCCGATCAGATGTACCCGCAGATTCGGGCGGTTCTGGAGCCGCTGGGCAGATGGAAGAAGATCGGCGACCCTGGGCACGTCATCCTCGGCGGGGTCGACGGCGACGCAAGGGCTGCACGCTGGATGAAAGAAGGCTACGTCGACGCCACCGGCGTGCAGGATCTGTTCTACGAGGCCGACGTGCTCCTGACCGAACTTCTCAAGGCGATCGAAGCCGGCGAGAAGACCCCCAACAAGTGGATTGAGGACCCGGGTTTCGCGCTGACCCAGGCCAACATGGCCGAGAAAGCGATGGACATGTGGGGCTACAAGCTGTTCGCCGAGCAGGACCCGGCGGCGGCCAGGTAGGGGACGCACGACAGGTCGTTTTATCTTCGAGGAACAAGTGGACCACTCAGACAGACAGACAAGGGCACAGGACATGGCACGGCGTATCCTCCGCCGGGGCCTGCTGTCTGAGAATTTCGTACTGTATCTGAGCGTCGTTTTCTTTGCGATTCTGTACCTCTTCATGCCGTACATCGCCAGCGGGCGAAACCTGACGAACCTCTCGTCCAATCTATGGCCGCTGCTGGCTCTGGTGCTGGGGCAGATGTTCGTTCTGATTCTGGGCGGCATCGACCTGTCGCAGACCTCCATCATGGCCCTGACCAGCGTCGTCGGCGGCATGCTCATGACCACGCAGCTCGAGCCGACGCTCTTCGAGAAGAGCCCTCTGTGGGGCATCCTGCTCTCGCCCCAGGGTAGTCCGATCAGCGGCACGGCGTTGGCGGTTCCTCTGGGGATCCTGGCGATGCTCGCGGTCGGGATGCTCGTGGGCTTGCTCAACGGCCTGGCCGTGGCGAAAGGGCGCATGCCCGCCTTCATGGTGACGCTGGTGTCGATGATGTTCTTCAGCGGCCTGGCGATCTTTCTGACGAAGTCGGAGAACATCATGTATCTGCCCGGCGGGTTCACGATGCTCGGCGCAGGCGAGATCGGTCCCGTGCCCTATTCATTCTTCGTCGTTCTGGCGCTTGCGGTCGTCGCGCAGGTGGTGCTCAAGCACACCGTGCTGGGGCGGTGGTTCTTCGCGGTCGGCAAGAGCCTTCGGACCTCGGTGGTCTCCGGCGTGCCCGTCGAGCGAGTCATCGTCCTGGGCTACGTCTTCAGCGGATTCTGTGCGGCGGTCGCCTCGATTCTGTACTCGGCCCGCCTGGCTTGCGGCCGGCCCACGCTCGGGCAGAACCTGCTGCTCGATGTGATCGGAGCCGCGGTCATCGGCGGCATCAGTCTCTTTGGCGGCAAAGGCAAGGTGCTCTGGGCCTTCTTCGGCGTGCTGTTCTTCGTCCTGCTCTCGAATGCCTTGAGCATGCTCGCGCTGCCGTTCTACGCGGAACCCGTGGTCAAAGGGACCGTGATTCTGCTGGCGGCCCTGCTGGATGTCACGCGGACCCGTCTGCTGGCCAGGGAGGTCGTCGCCTGATGACCGAGACGATCCTTCAATTCGACGGCGTGTCGAAGAGCTTTTTCGGCGTGCACGCTCTGCACGACGTGACGTTCTCGCTGCCCAAGGGCCATCTGCTCGGCCTGATCGGAGAAAACGGCGCGGGCAAGAGCACCCTGATGAACATTCTTGGCGGCGTTGTCCAGCCCGATTCCGGCGGCATGACCCTGCGCGGACAGGACTACTCCCCGCGCAATCCGTCCGAGGCGACCGAGGCCGGCGTCGCTTTTATCCACCAGGAACTGAACCTCTTCACGAATCTGAGCATCGCGGACAATCTGTTCATCGACCGCTTTCCCCGGCTTGGCAGGTCGCCTTTCATCAACAAGCGGGTTGCGAAGGCCAGGGCCCGGCAGTTGCTGGAGTCTTTGAATCTGCCTCTCTCGCCGGATACGCTCGTGGATCGTCTCACGCCGGGAGAGCGGCAACTGGTCGAGATCGCCAAGGCTTTGAGCACAGGGGCCGAGATTATTATTTTCGACGAGCCCAGCACGTCGCTGACCGCCGGCGAGACCGAGCGGCTCTTTCGCATCGTTCAGGACCTGCGGCGGCAGGGCAAGTCGATGATCTACATCTCGCACAATTTGGGCAACGTCCTGGAGCTTGCGGACGAGATCGTCGTCCTCCGCGACGGCCGGGTCGTCGATCAGGGGCCCAAGGACGGTTACACCGTCGACCGGATGATCTCCCGCATGGTGGGGCGGGACATCAACCAGGTCTTTCCGCTTCGCCAGTCGGGACCGATGGATGAGATTGTCCTGGAGGTTCGCGGCGTGTCCATGCCGGGGATCGTCAAGGACGTCGATCTGACGCTGCATAAGGGGGAAGTGCTCGGGCTCTTCGGGTTGATGGGCTCGGGCCGCACGGAGCTGGCCCGCATTCTCTTTGGCCTGGAGCCCTTCGAACGCGGGGAGATTCGTGGCCAGGGCATCTGGCCCTTGCATCATGACGCAGAACGCAAGAAGGACAAGGGCGGGACGCCCTCGCCACGGGAGAGCATCCGCCGGGGGATGGCGTTTGTGACGGAGAATCGTCGTGAGGAGGGGCTGCTCATGGAGGCGACGATCGTCGACAATATCGGCCTGGCGTCGTTGCCTGCGTTTGCCCGTCCTCGACCGCCTCGCCTGATCCGAGGCCGGGGGCTTCGGGAGGCCGTGGCGCGGGTGGCCGAGTCCCTGCGGATCAAAGGCGGACCTGCGCACCGCACCCTGGTCAAGAACCTCAGCGGCGGCAATCAGCAGAAAGTCGTCATCGGCAAGTGGCTGTTGTCCAAGCCCAAGGTCTTCATCCTGGACGAGCCCACCCGGGGCATCGACGTCGGGGCCAAGTGCGAGGTCTACGGCATCGTCAACGACCTGGCGGCCAGAGGGGCCGGCATCCTGCTGATCTCCTCGGAGATCGAGGAACTCATGGGCATGTGCGACCGCATTCTCGTGATGAGCAAGGGACAGATCCGGGGCGTCTTCGGTCGCAATGAGTTCGACCGCGAGCAGATCCTCCACGCGGCGTTCCAGGGCCATCAGGCACATCAGCGAGGGACGCAGTGATGGGCAAGCGCCGAGGCACAATGCTGATCGCGGTGCTCAGGTACACGCCGCTGATCCTGTTTGCAGTGATCTTCCTGACCTTCGGTCTGCTGTCGCCGCGGTTTCTCAGCTATCAGAGCTTCGAGAACATCGTCAAACAGGCGTCCTACATCGGCATCGTTGCGGTGGGAATGACGTTCGTCCTGCTGACTGCGGGCATCGACTTGTCGGTTGGCTCGAACATGTATCTGTCTGCTGTCGTCGCGGGGCTCCTGATCAAGCATCATGGTTTGCCCGTCACGCTGGCTCTGGTCGTTTGTCTGGCGGTCGGCCTGCTCTTCGGGCTGGTGAACGCCTTGGCTGTCACGAAGCTGCGAATTCTTCCTTTCGTGGCGACGCTGGGGACGCTCTGGATCGGCCGCGGACTCGGCCTGTGGCTGACGAAGTCCGCCCTGGTCGAATACCCCGAGAGCGTGACGCGAATCGGCTCGCAGCGTCTGTTGGGTGTCGTCCCGCTGCCGGTGGCGGTGTTCCTGGCGGTGGTTGTGTGCGTGGCAGTCCTGCTTCGATGGACGACGCTGGGCCGGCAATTCTACGCGGTGGGCAACGACATCGAAGCGGCGAAGAAAGCCGGCATCGACACCGCACGGGTGCGGGGCGCGGCCTTCGTCATCTGCGGCGTTCTGGCCGCTTTGGGCGGCTTCATCTCGGTCTCGCAACTGGGGATCGTCAACGCGGGCTTCGGCGAAGGCCGGGAGTTCGACGCCATTGCTGCAGCGGTGCTGGGCGGCACGAGCCTCTTCGGCGGCATTGGCAGCGTCTTTCCCGGCACGCTGCTGGGGGCCGTCCTGATTCAGATGGTGACCATCGGCCTGGTCTCGGCCCAGGTGGATCTTTATTTGCAGCCGCTGGTGCAGGCGGGGATCATCTTCCTGGCCGTGCTCCTGGACAGCATCCGGACGCGGCGACTCGCCTGGCTGGGCCGGCGGCACATTCGAGTTGAGGAGACTCCCTGATGAACCGACTCTGTTGCCTGATTCTGCTTGTCACCACGATCTGCGGCTCGACGTGTCTTGCCCAGGACCGGGTCGGCGTGTGGATGAAGTACGAGAAGCAGTTCGAGAGCGGCAAGGCGTATAAGAACCCGCTCTACGACGTGAAGGAGTTCGCGGCGCGGTTCACGTCGCCCAGCGGCCGGGTGAAGAAGATCCATGGCTTCTGGAACGGGGGCCGGGACTGGAGGGTGCGGTTCTGCCCGGATGAGAAGGGGACCTGGACCTTCGAGACGAGTTGCTCCGATGCGCAGAACAAAGGCCTGCACGGCGTCAAGGGCTCGTTCGAGTGCGTCGCCAACGAGAGCAAACTGGACATCTATACGAAAGGCGGGATCGTCCGTCCGAAGGGCTGCTACTACCTGACGCACGCTGACGGCACGCCGTTCTTCTTCACGGCCTGCACCGCATGGAACGGCGCGCTGAAGTCCACGGACGAGGAATGGCCGCGATATCTCAGGCATCGCGTCGAGCACGGATACAACGTGATTCAGTTCGTCACGACCCAGTGGCGGGGGTGCGACAAGGACGCCGAGGGGCGGGTGGCGTTCGAAGGCAGCGGGAAGATCCGGATCAACACCGATTTCTACAAGCGTCTCGATGGCAAAGTGGACCAGATCAACGAACATGGTCTCGTCGCGGCTCCCGTGCTGCTGTGGGCTCTGCCGGTGGCTGCGGGCAGAGAGTTGAGCCCGGGCTACTATCTGCCGGAGAACGAAGCGATTCTGTTGGCCCGCTATATGGTCGCCCGGTACGGGGGAAACCACGTGATCTGGTTTCTCGGCGGCGACGGCCGCTACGTCGACGAATACGAACAGAGATGGAAGACTATCGGACGCGGCGTCTTCGGCGACGAGCATCCGGGCGTGGTCGCGCAGCATCCAATGGGCCACTCCTGGATCGGCAACGCCTATGCGAATGAAGACTGGCTCGACCTCGTCGGATACCAGTCGAGTCACAGCAGCGCGCAGGGCACCGTGGACTGGATCACGAAGGGCCCGATGGCCAAGAGCTGGGACAAGCTGCCGGCAAGACCGACGATCAACCTCGAGCCTTGTTACGAAGGGATCAGCTCCAGGATTACCGAGAAGGACGTTCGCAGCGCCAGCTACTGGAGCATTCTGGCCACGCCGACCGCCGGCATCACCTACGGCGCCAACGGCATCTGGCCCTGGATCCGCAAGGGCGAGCAGATCCTCAACCACGGCAACAGCACGGGCGTGCCCACGTGGGATCAATGCATCGATTTCCCGGCCGGCATTCAGATCGGCTACCTGGCCGAGTTCGCGCGGACGCTGCCCTGGTGGCGGCTCAAGCCTGCGCCGCAGCTCCTGACCGAGCAGCCGGGCGACAAGACCTTCAACCATTTCATCTCGGTCTCGCAAGCCGACGAGTGCGGCACGATCGTCGCCTATGTCCCCGCCAGGCTCACAGTCAAATTGTTCAACCCGCAGGGACACACTTACGAGGGCGAATGGTTCAGCCCTGTGGCGAATGATCTGATCGGCGCGACGCTGACACAGAGGGACGGAGTGATCGAGGCGGTTCCCCCGCGGGATAGCGACATGGTTCTGGTTCTTCACAGAAAGTGACGGTTCTCGATGGCAGGACAATCTGCAGCGAAGTGGGTAGAAAAGGCACGCGAGGTGATCTCGCGCGAGAGTGACGCGGTTCGGGCCTTGACGGCGCAGATCGATGAATCCGCGGCTGACGTGGCCAAGCTGATGTTCAACTGCAAGGGACACATTCTGGTCGCAGGGGCCGGGACTTCGCGGGCGATCTCGCAGCGATTTGCGCACTTGCTGAGCTGCTGCGGCACGCCGGCGATTGCCCTGCATGCAGCCGATTGCCTTCACGGCGGGGCCGGGGCCATCACGGGCGACGACGTTCTGTACGTCATCTCCAAGGGCGGCCACAGCCGGGAGATCAACTGCCTCGTCGAGATTGCCAAAGGAAAGGGCGCCAAGATTATCGCCCACACGGAGAACCCGGATTCCCCGCTGGCGAAGATGAGCGACGCGGTCTATAAGGTCAAGGCCCCGGAGGACGTGGACCCCTACGGTATGATCGCCACCGGCAGTTCGCTGGTCAACGGTGCCGCCTGCGACGTGCTGTGCGTGCTGCTGCTGGAGATGCGCGGCTACACGAAGGAACAATTCAGCGTCACGCACCCGGAAGGGGCGGTCGGCAAGAAGATCGCCGAAGGAAAGTGAACGAGGTTGGGAATGAAAGCAGCATACTTGACAGGGCCCAGGACGGTCGAATTGCGGGATGTCCCCGAACCGGCGGCGCCGGCGGGCGGGCTGGTGCTGGAGGTCAAGGCCTGCGGCATCTGCGGCTCGGACCTGCGGCGGTGGAAGGAAGGACCGCCCCAGGGCGTTGACGGGGTGATTCCCGGCCACGAGGTTGGCGGAATCGTGATCGAGGCCGGTGCGGGGCTGACGCGGTTTGCGGTCGGGGACCGACTGGCGATCGCGCCGGATGTTCACTGCGGCCGGTGCTATTATTGCAGACGCGGGCTCTACAACCTCTGCGACGACCTGCGTTTCGTGGGCATCAACCCCGAGTTCCCGGGCGGCCTGGCGGAGAGGCTTGTGCTCTCCGAGCAGGTCCTGGTCAACGGGATCGTGCACAAAATGCCCGAGGGCATGCCGTTCGCGGAGGGCAGCTTGGCGGAGCCGAGCTGCTCGGTCATCGCCTGCCACGACCGGGCGGGCACCGGATTGGGCGACACGGTCGTGGTGATGGGGGCCGGGCCCATCGGCTGTTTGCATATCGTGATCGCCCAGGCCCGGGGGGCTTCCGTGATCGTCTCGGAGCCTAGCGCCACACGACGGGCGCTGGCCGAGAGGTTCGAGCCGCTGGCCGTGATTGATCCGACCGGCGGGGACCTCAAGTCGCAGGTTCGCGACCTGACGAAGGGCGTCGGCGCCGACATCGTGATTTGCGCCAACCCGATCGCCCAGACGCAGACCGACGCGGTCGGGATCGTGCGGAAACGGGGCAAGGTGGTCCTGTTCGGCGGCCTTCCTAAGGCCAACCCGATGGTGACGCTGGACAGCAATCGGATACATTACGGCGAGATCGAGGTCTGCGGGTCCTTCTCGTACCATCCCACGGTGCACGAAACGGCCCTGGATCTGATCCATCGCAAGATCATACCGGCAGATCTGCTGGTGACGCATACGTTTGGTTTGAATGAAACAGGCAAGGCATTCGAGGCCGCCGCGGCGGGCGAAGCGCTCAAAGTGGTGGTCACGACATAAGAAGAAAAGGGGACATTCTGCTCTATGGCGGCAGACAAGCGAAAAAGTAGAATGTCCCCTTTTCCCTCTTGGAGAAGACACTGTGATCGGTTTGAATGAGGAACTGGCCGCCAGACAGGCGGCGGGCAAGCCCGTCCGGATCGGTATGATCGGGGCGGGGCAGATGGGCGTCGACGTCGTCGCCCAGGTGGGGATGATGAAGGGCATCGACGTGGTCGCTGTGGCGGATATCAACACCCAGCGGGCCCAGGAGGCTTTTCGCATCGGCATGCTCCAGGGCGAAGTCGTCGAGGCGGGGTCCGCCAAGGAGGCGGACGAAGCGGTGGCCGCTGGCAAGCGGGTCTTCACGAGCGACTACCGCGTCGTCACGGACATGAAAGAGGTGGACGTGATGCTCGAATCGACGGGCGTGCCGGAGGTCGGGGCCAAGGCGGCCCTTCGCTCGGCGCGCACCGGCCAGCAACTGGCGATGATGAACGTCGAGACCGACGTCACGGTGGGACCTCTGCTGTGCTGGTATGCTCGGCGCAAGGGCTCGCTGTACGCGCTGGCGGCCGGCGACGAACCCGCGGCCTGCAAGGAGCTCTACGACTTCGCCGATTCGCTGGGCTTCACGATCGTGGCGGCGGGCAAGGGCAAGAACAACCCGCTCGACCGGCACGCCAGGCCCAGCGACGAGAAGTGGGCCCAGGAGGCCCGTCGTCGCGGCCTGAACCCGAACATGCTGATCGAATTTGTCGACGGCAGCAAGACGATGATCGAAATGGCCGCGGTCTCCAACGCCACGGGTCTTGTTCCCGACGTCCGCGGCATGCACGGCCCCAGGACCACGCGCGACAAACTCAATGAGGTCTTCGCTCTCAAGAAGCACGGAGGCGTGCTGAGCCGGCAGGGCGTCGTCGACTACGGCATCGGCGGCATCCATCCCGGCGTCTTCCTGGTCGTCACGACCGATCATCCGAGACTGCGCCAGGCCCTGGTTTATCGCGACATGGGCAACGGACCTTACTACACGCTCTTTCGCCCGTACCACCTGTGCAGTATCGAGGTTCCGCTGACGTGCGCCATGCTTGCGATTCGCAAGAAATCGAACATGGTCCCGCTGAGTCGGCTGGTCTCGGAAGTCTTCGCTGTGGCCAAGCAGCCGCTCAAGCCCGGCGACGTCCTCGACAGCATCGGCGGCGAACGGTTCTACAGCCTGATCGACACCTACGAGGTCGCCCGTCAGGAGAGACTGCTGCCCGTCGGGTTGGCCAAGGGTGCGACAGTGGTCCGGCCCGTGCCGCGGGATCAGCCGATCACGCTGGACGATGTGAAGCTTCGCGAGCCCTCCACGCTCCTGGATCTGCGAAAGCTCCAGGACGACTGGATGGCCGGCCGCGTGAGTGAAGAGATACTGGCATCAACGCTGGACAGGATTGCCATCGACTGAGATACAGATTATGCTGCCGGCGGCAGCCTGTTTGTGGTGTGCCCGTCAGGGCATATCTTTCATGTGTGATGCACCCGTGAGGCGTAGAAGACAACGTCTTACCGCGTCACTACGAACGCAAGCGAATACGCATCGATGATAGGGAGGTATAGAATGTCAAACGCGGTGCTGGCGGCGATTGTTGGGAATCGCGACTTCTTTCCGGATCGGCTCGTGGCCGAGGGCCGGCAGGATATTCTGGCGCTGTTCAAGCAGATGAAGATCGAGCCCGTGATCCTGTCCGAGAAGGACACGAATCTGGGCGGCGTCGAAACATGGCAGGACGCCAGGAAGTGCGCGGACCTGTTCAAGGCCAACCGCGACCGAATCGACGGCATCCTCGTCCTGCTGCCCAACTTCGGCGACGAGCGGGGCGTCGCCGAGACGATCAAGCTCTCCGGCCTGGACGTGCCGATCCTCGTGCAGGCCTATCCCGACGATCCGGACAGTTTCGCTGTGGAGCGACGCCGCGACGCCTGGTGCGGCAAGATCTCCGTCTGCAACAATCTGCGGCAGTTCGGGTATCCATTCTCGCTTACGACCGACCACACGGTCCGGCCGGACTGCGAATCGTTCAAGGCCGACCTGGAGCGGTTCGTCGGGATCTGCCGGGTGGTGCGCGGCCTGCGGAAGGCTCGGCTCGGGGCCATCGGCGCCCGGCCCGGCGCGTTCAACACGGTTCGTTACAGCGAAAAGCTGCTCCAGGCCTGCGGCATCAGCGTCAACACGATCGATCTGTCCGAGCTGTTTGGAGTTGCCAACGCCATGGGCGACGGCGATGCCAAGGTCAAGCAGCGGGTGGACGCCATCAAGGGCTACATCAGGACCGGCGGCGTTCCGCAGGAAAGGCTGGTGAAAATGGCCAAGCTCGGCATCGCCATCGATGACTGGACGGCCGCCAACGACCTCGACGCCACCGCGATCCAGTGCTGGACCTCGATCCAGAAGAACTACGGCATCAACGCCTGCACGCTGATGAGCATGATGAGCGAGAAGCTCATGCCCAGCGCCTGCGAGGTGGACATCACCGGCGTCGTCTCGATGTACGCCCTGCAACTGGCCTCCGGCACGCCCAGCGCCCTGGTGGACTGGAACAACAACTACGGCGACGATCCGGACAAATGCGTGCTCTTCCACTGCGGCAACTGGGCGAAGAGCTTCTTCCCCGAGGGCGATTTCACGATGACCGCCGCCGAGATCCTCGGCACGACGCTCGGCCAGGAGAACACCTGCGGCGCGATCACCGGCCGGGTGCCCGCGGGGCCTTTCACGTTCGCCCGGGTTTCCACAGACGACTTTAACGGCGAGATCATCGCCTACGTGGGCGAAGGCCGCTTCACGGACGACCCGCTCAAGACGTTCGGCAGTCGGGCGGTCGTGGAGATCCCCGACCTTCAGACGCTGATGCAGTACGTCTGCAAGAGCGGCTTCGAACACCACGTCGCGATCAACAAGGGCAACACGGCTGCGATCCTGGCTGAGGCATTCGAAACCTACTTCGGATTCGACGTGTATCATCACGAGACGTATCTGTAAGGGTGATATCCGCGAATCACGTGGGGTGTGCCGTTCGCGTGAAGGAGAGATATTCATGTCATTGATCGGCCTGGATGTGGGGACCACCGGCTGCAAGGCGATCCTCTTCGATCCGACGGGACGTATCCTCTCGCAGGCGTCGCGCGAGTATTCGATCCTGACGCCGCGGGCGAACTGGGCCGAGCAGGACGCCGAGCGTGTGTGGACGCTCGCCTGGGAATCGCTCAAAGAAGCTGTCGCGAAGAATGCCGGCGATCCGCCGAAGGCGTTGGCTCTCTCGGTCCAGGGCGAGGCCGTGATCCCGGTGGACGCCGAGGGGCGGGCCCTCCGCCACGCCATTCTCGGCATGGATACTCGAACGGGCGACGAGAACCAGTGGCTCGTCGAACGATTCGGGGGCCAAACGCTCTTTGCCCGCACCGGGATGCCGGTCCACACGATCAACACGCTGCCCAAGCTGCTCTGGCTCCAGCGTCACGAACCCCAGGTCTGGAAGACGGCGCGGCAGTTTCTCCTGTATGAGGATTTCTTTCTCCGGCGGCTAGGCGGGAGGGCGACGATCAGCCATTGCCTGGCGTCGCGGACCCAGATGTACGATCTGGCCGCCGGCGGCTGGGCGACGGATATCCTGGACACTTGCGGGATCGATCCGAGCCGTCTGGCGCCGCTGGCTGCCCCAACCGTCGAGGTCATCGGTTCGCTTCGCAGGGACCTGGCCGACGAACTCGGACTCAAAGGCGAAATCCTCCTAGCCGGCGGCGGACACGACCAGGCCTGTGCGGCTCTCGGCAGCGGTGTGATTCGCGACGGCCTGGCAATGGTCTCGACGGGGACTGCCGAGGTGGTGGAAGTGGCCATGCAGACTCCCAAGCTGGCTGCGGCCCTGCGGGAAGGGGGAATTTCCGTCTACCGTCACGTCGTGCCGGGATTGTACGTGGCCATGACGCTCAATCACAGCGGCGGATTGCTGATGCGATGGTTCCGCGACACGTTCTGCCAGGCGGAGATCGAAGAGGCCCGCCGGACCGGTCGGGACGCGTACGACCTTCTGCTGGCGGAAAGTCCCGAGGGACCGACGGACCTGATGGTCCTGCCACATTGGGCCGGCAGCGGCACACCCACGCTCGACACATCGTCCCGGGGGGCGATCCTGGGTTTGTCCTTCGCCACGAACCGATCCTCGCTGGCCAAGGCGATTCTCGAAGGGCTTACGTTTGAGCTGCGGATCAACCTGGACTTGTTGCGGGACTGCGGCATCGCAATCGACGAACTCCGCGCAGTCGGCGGCGGGGCTCGCAGTCCGCTCTGGCTTGGGTTGAAGGCCGACATCTGCGGCGTACCTCTTCGAGTGCCCCGAGTGACGGAGGCCGCCTGTCTCGGCGCGGCGATGCTGGCGGGCGTAGCCAGCGGCGTGTATCGGGATATCGAGACTGCGGTGAACAGCACGGTCCGCCTGGATCAGCACGTGGTCCCCGATCCGCAAAGCGAGACGGCTTATGCGGTCCGCTTCGAAACCTACAGACAACTGTATCCCGCCTTGAAGGATCTTCGCACTTGCGGTACATAGAGAGCCGATGCCGATTCGCTGGAGTCGGCGGGAATCACAAGGCTCTTCGATTCGGAGGATTGCCGTGCGCATCTTGGGGCTCATCCTGTCATACTTGTGCTGGACCGGACTTCTTCACGCCGCCAATCCGATCATGCGAGGCGCGGACCCGCACGCGATCGTGCTGGGCGATACGGTCTGGCTTTATCCCACGTGGAACGACGGCCAGGGAGAGCGGTTCTTCGTCTTCTCCTCCAAGGACCTTGCGAATTGGGAGCGTCACGGCCCGCTGCTGGATCTCAAAGATGTGGCCTGGATCAAGGACGACGGCCAGGAACGGCACCACGCCTGGGCGCCGGCAATGCTGACCCGCGAGGGCAAGTACTTTTTCTACTATTCCGTGGGTCCGCAGAACCCCACGCCGTCACGGATCGGGGTAGCGGTCGGCGATTCGCCTGCTGGGCCGGTTCACGACTGCGGAAAGCCCCTCGTGACCGGCGGGGACGGCTTTGAGGCGATCGATCCGATGGCGTTTGCCGATCCGAAGTCGGGCAAGGTCTATTTGTACGCCGGGGGCAGCGCAGGGGCGAAACTCCGCGTGTTCGAGCTGAATCCGGACCTGACCAGCATCGCACGCGAGATCCCCGCCGAGACCCCGCCGCAGTTCACGGAGGGGGCCTTCATGCACTACCACGACGGGCGATACTATCTCTCCTACAGTCATGGCAGTTACCGGCATTCCTCCTATTCCGTCCACTACGCGACCGCCGAGACGCCGACGGGGCCTTGGACCTATCGCGGCGCGATCCTCAGCAGCGATGCAACGCGCAAAGGGCCGGGACACCACTCCTTCATCCGCAGCCCGCTCAATGGGCAGTGGTTGATCGTCTATCATCGCTGGGAGAACCAGAGGGGCGATGGACCTTATCGCGGCTCCCGGCGGATCTGCATCGATGCGATGGAGTATGACGCCGACGGCTTGATCCGCCCGATCAAGATGACGGGACAACCCGCGGAAGGAACGGCCGGGACGTTCACCAATCCGATCAATCCCGGCCCGGACCCGTGGATGACGTACCACAAGGGCAACTACTATCTCACCACGACGCAGGGGGACTGCATCCGGATGTGGAAGGCCCCGACGGTGGCGGAACTGAAGACCGCTCGCGGCGCGGTGGTCTGGCGGGACGACGACCCCAGCCGTTCGCATGGGATCTGGGCTCCTGAGTTCCATTTCATCGACGGTCGCTGGTACCTGTACTACACCGCGATGGCTGCGACCAAGGTGGATACGACCCATCGTATGCACGTGTTGGAGAGCGACGGCGACGACCCGCTGGGGCCGTACCATTACAGAGGACGGCTCTTCGACCCGGCCAACGACTTCTACGCCATCGACGGCTCGGTCTTTCGCCATCCGGGCGACGGCGCCTGGTACTTCCTCTGGGCGGCGCATCCCGGCCACCGCATCCGCATCGCGAAGATGGCCAATCCGTGGACGCTCGATGGTCCCAGCGTACAACTGGAGGCCTCGGGCTTCGGCTGCGAAGAGGTTCGCGAGGGGCCCGTCGTCCTGCATCGCAATGGCAGGCTCTTTCTGACCTACTCGGCCTGCGACACCGGAAAACCCGACTACAAGCTGGGCATGCTCGTCGCCGACGAACTCGCGGACGTCATGGACCCCAAGTCCTGGACGCAACACCCCGAGCCTGTCTTTGAACGCAACGATGAGGCCGGCGTATTCGGGCCGGGACATCACGGCTTCTTCCAGTCCCCCGACGGTACGGAGGACTGGATCGTGTATCACGGCAAGACCTCATCGAACTACACCTACGCCGGACGCACGACGCGGGCCCAGAAGTTCACGTGGAACGCGGATGGCACGCCCTATTTCGGCAAGCCGCTGTCGCTCGATGTGACGCTGGCGGAGCCGTCGAATCGCGGGACGCAGACCGAAACCGGCATGACGCTGGAGTACGAGAATCCGGTTTGGGATGGCTACCTCGCTGATCCGCAGGTCCTCAAGACCCGCGGCGCGTACTATGCCTATGGCACCGGCCCCGAACACCAGGGCCGCCAGTTCCCGGTGCTGCACTCGAAGGATTTCGCGAAGTGGGAGTTCGTGGGCAACGCGCTGGAGACGCTGGCGGACCCGAAGGTGAAAGCCTACTGGGCTCCGGAGGTTGCGGAGAGAGGGGGCAAGTTCTACCTTTATTATGCCGGCGAGTACCAGATGCGCGTGGCGGTCGCCGATCATCCGGCCGGTCCCTTCAAAGACACAGGCCGAATCCTGTTTCCGGACGAGCCCTTCTCGATCGACGGTCATCCATATCATGATCCCCAGAGCGGCAAGTGGTATCTGTTCTTCGCGAAGGATTTCCTCGACCAGAGGGTGGGCACCGCGCTGGCGGTGGCGGAGTTGTCCGACGACATGGTCTCAACGGTCGGTCCGGTGAAGACCGTTCTGCGGGCCGTCGGCGACTGGCAGATCTATGAACGCAACCGCACGATGTACGGCCGGCTCTTCGATGTCTGGCACACGGTCGAGGCTCCCTTCGTGGTCTTGCACGAGGGCCGATACTACTGCTTCTATTCCGGCGGCAACTGGCAGACGCCGGGCTATGGCGTGGGCTTCGCGGTCTCGGAGCAGGTGATGGGGCCCTACAAGGACGAGGTCAATCTCGAAGGGGCCACCGTGCTCAAGAGCATCCCCGGCAAGTTGATCGGTCCGGGACATAATAGCGTGATCCTCGGTCCAGACGATCGCACGCATTTCATCGTGTACCATTCGTGGAACCCCGAACGCACGCGACGCCAGATGTGCCTGGACCCGATGGAATGGACGCCGCAAAGGCCGCGACCCGTCGATCCCTCGCGAGGCAAGCGTGTGGTCCATTTGCCGGTCGGCGTTCAGGCGACGGACTAGACCCGATCGTCAGTTCTCGATCCCGAATTCCAGTTCATTCGCCCAGTGCGTGGACCAGTCGTTGTGGAAGGTCAGCGGGTTGTCCTTGGAGACACTTCGACCCGCCGCCAGTTCATATGCGGCCGCGCCGTTGTTGATTCGATAGGAGAACTTGATCGTCCGGCCCGCGTCCAGCCGCTTCTTGACCAGCGGCAACTCGCTCCAGGGGATCGCGCACTCGAAGATCCGACCGTCGCCATCGGGGCGGACGACGAGCGAGCCGCTCTTGACCGGGCCCCCGTCCGTCGTCGCCTGGGGCTGGCGCGGGTAGAAGTGCTTGCGAGGCGCGCCGGGCTTGAGCAGGCAGACGATCTCCGTCCCTCCGCCGTACTGATCCCCCACTTGGTTGAGGGCAAATTCGTAGTCGGTGTCCATGTAGGACATGAATCGGGGCATCGTCCCAGGCGGATGCGTCAGCATAGGTTTGTCTTGGGGGGGAACGACGTTGAAGGCGATCTGAATATTGAACTGGCCGTTGCCTGAAGGCAGGTCCGGGTCCCGGCGGTAGGAGAACCGCCGCACGCCTGCCGGCCAGAGGAGTTCCTTGCCTTGGTCCGTCGCCTTCTCGGGATAGAAGTAGCTGTCGTCGTCCCGCGTTTCAAAGCGGATCATCCCTTTGCCCTTGCCGCTGACGCGGGCCGCGAAGTAGAAATGGTCCCGGTCACACGCGAGCCACGCGGTCGCAGCGCCCGAGCCGCGTGATTCGTCCACCTTCTGGAAGGGCAGATAGGCCGCTTCCGTCATGCTCCGGCCGATTCGCTGCCCTTCATCGACCGGTTGTGGGATCGCGCCTTGCCAATCCTCCAGACTTCCGTCGACCGTGATCGTGCGCCGAGCGATCGCGTTGACGCGTATCAGTTCGTGGTGTTCGGCCTTGCCGTCGGGACCCGCGTCGAAGGTGACTGACAGCGGATAGCGGTTGTCCGCCGCGGGCCGACCTTCAACGATCTTCAATGTGACTTCCCGGGTCTGGTTGGCTCCGAGTCGGATGTCCTCGCTGGAGTTCTGGATTTGCAGGTCGCCCAGTTGGACGCTGAGTCTCCCTGTGACAGGTCGATTGAGCACGTTGGTCAGCCGCAGTTTCACCGCAGGCCTGTTCCCGATTGCCGCCGTCATATCGCCGGCGATGATCTCCACGGGGGCATACCCCTCGATGCGAGCCTGCATCAGTTCTTCTTTCAGTCTCGTGAAGGACCCCTTGCTGCCGTCGGTCCGCAGGAAGTAGCCCAGGCCGTTGAGCGGAACGACGATCTTGCCGCCTGCCGAGGGCACGGGATTGCCGTAGAAATCCATCAGCCTGCTTGTCCCGCCGCTGTCGGAGATCGTCAACTTCGCATCGTCGTTCACGCGAACCAAGCGAAAGAGCGACCGGTTCTTGTCATAGGCGCCGCCAAGGTCGCCCACAACGACGATCGTCCCGTCATCCTCGCCGTCGATTCCGTCGAACACGACGATCCAGGGCAGGCCGTTCTTGAAGAGAAGCTCTCGAAAGGCCCTCTGCCCGATAAATTTCTGGACGGCGGCCACGCCCGCCGCGGGGGCCCAGGCCTGGACGACCGCAGCCTCCTGGCCATCGAAGCGATGTTTCTGTGATTCATATACGTTCCCGTGGTAGATTCCGGCGGTGCGGCTCTGGCCCATCGCGCGCATTGTGGCGATGACCGCGGCGACCCGATCCTCCGAGTTGGCGACCCAACTCTCGGTGTCCCAGACTCGCACTGGGCCGTATTCGCTTTGGCGATGGACCCACTTCGGTTCGAGGGCCGGGTCGGCCGCCAGCGGCTGGTAGTGGATGCTCACGAAGTCCAGGATCGGCAGGAAGTCATCGGTGCCGTCGCAGAAGAGCTTGTCTCGCGTGTTGGAAGAGGAGCACGCTCCGCCGATCAGCACCTGCACGCCAGCCTCTTTCCTGGCGTCCAGGACTGCCTGGGCCATATGCCTATAGATCTCGCGGAATCGCAGGCAATCGGCGCCCCAGCCGGAGATGGAGACGCCCTCCCACGGCTCATTCCATAGCTCGACCGCGTTGATCGGGCCTTTCGGCCAGCCATGCTGCACGAGCACGCTCTTGAGATACCGTTCGAACTCCTTGTCGAAGGAAGGCAGCCACGCCAGATCCTCCTTCGCTCCCTGCTTCATGGAATTGTCGTCGTCGAGCCAGGGGCGGCCCCGTCCGAGCGGTTGCTGCTCCCGGGGCGTGGCGGCGCAGCCGACCGTCAGCATGAGCGTCAGGTCGTTCTCCATGGCCCAATCCACATGCGCATGTTCGATCGAGCCGTATCCGCCTTCGGTCCGGGCCCCCTTGATGCCCAGACGCTTGAACAGCCGGTACACCTCGACGCTCATCTCGTGCGGCCAGGGCAGGTCCAGGGCGTAGGTCGGGAACTGGACGCGGCCCGGATCGGCCTGGGGCACGCGCACGCAAGTCGCGACAAACGCCTTGCCGCGATTGCCGAGATCCAGCGTCAGCCCGTAGGCTCCGAATGTCTCCGGGATTCTCGGCTGCACCTGGATTGTCCGGGCTCCCCGAGCCGGGACGTTCACATCGGTTGTCACCGTCTCCACGTCCGCTACCTTGAAGACCTGCGGTTTCCATACGTCTCCGGGTCGGCCCCGCGTTCCGTAGTGGACGACGTGAATTCTGCCCGGCCCCTGGATAGCCCGATCGCCCTTGTTCTCAATGCGGAAGGTGAAGGTCGCATGGTCCCCCGGCCAGAGCACGTTCGCAGGCACGCTGCACGCGATTTCATACGCAGTCCACTCCTGGACCTGCGTCCCTTCCAGCGAGAACACCTTGGCGAAGTCCTCCATGTGTCTGCCGGTCACCATCTGCGCCTGGGTTGTGGGAGCCAACAGGCCGAAGACCAGACAAAAGACCAAGGTTACCCCCAACCGTCTTGAGGAACGATCGACTTGTGAACGTTGCATGCGGCATCTCCTGCGGAATCATCGTGCGTAAGTGCCCCATGAGAACTGGCACGAGCAGTCTTGGCAAGGGAGAACTGTGTAGGGGATGGGGTATTCGGCCGCGACAGCTCAGAAACTCGGTCATTCTCTGAGACGATCTGTCCAAAAATCTGTGAATTATCGCCTCAAACAGAAGATTGTCCTTGCTCAGGAAGCCTCAAATGCCGATAATGGAAAAATCGGTGAATGCCGTTTTTTTTGTGCGTAGACTGAACATGTGTGCATATGTGAACAGGTGTGCGGCCTTGCGAGGATCGGCGGGTCGGGCGAGGTCACGGAACTGGGCCGAAGCTGGAAATGGAGAAGTAGAGGATGCATCGCAGAGGAGGCTTTACCCTGATCGAACTTCTGGTGGTGATTGCGGTCATCGCCGTGCTGATGGCGATTCTCATGCCGGCGTTGAGCAAGGCCAGGGATCAGGGACGCACCATTTCCTGTCGCTCCAACCTCAAGCAGTACGGAATCGCCCTTCGGATGTACCTTGACGAAAACCGGCTCTACTTCCCGGACGCCCACAAGTGGCTGAAGTCGGACGGTCACGACTGGGTCCGCAGGGGCGAGACGCCGACCGGCGTGTTCTGGCCCTACGTGAAGAACCTCGACGTCCACCTGTGTCCGAAGTTCTCGCAGTGGGCCAAGAGCACCCAATGGCAGGACACGGCGGTCAGCTACGTGATGAATTCCTACGTCGGCAAGAAGGGCGAGATCTGGTCCAGTTGGCTGGGGGCGGGCGTCAAGGGGGTCTCGAAAGAGACCGAAGTCTACAACCCGGCGATGGTGATGGTGTTCACGGAGGAAAACCCCTGGGCCATCGAGGGATACAGCGCCGCGCCGTTCAACGACACGCATTTCACCGTGGGCAATCGAACGCGGCTGATCGACAACTACGCGACGTTTCACAATACGCCGGGAGATCGCGACCGAGGCGGGGCCAACCTCGTTTTCGTGGACGGCCACGTGGATCTCCTGAGACGCGTGGAGGATCTGGACGAGGGGTTCCGCCTGGCTTGGCCGAAGAAGAACCTTCCGTACTGAACTAGGGATTCATGTCTTTACCCCATCTTTGGAGGAGTGGAATCACACGACCAAGAGAATGACGTGACAATCGAAATAATGGTGGATGGCGACGGTCGCCTCCGCCGGAACAACAGAATTTGATTCGATGGAGGACTTCTATGCAGCGGCTCATGGTCGCATTATTTCTGGCTCTGGTGATGAGCCTGACGTCCGCGGTATGCGGTGCCGCGGTTCCCACGCCGATCATCAACGTGGGGTTCAACGAAGGGTCCGGCGCTGTGGCGGCCAACAACGGTTCCGCAGGCGGCACACTCACGCTGACCACGCCGATCCCCACGTGGTCCAGCAACGTGCCTGCCGGCGTCGGCGGCCGCAGCAGTGTGGATTTCGGCACGACGCATGCAAACTACTGCGTCGAAAGCCCGGCCAACTACGCGCAACTGACAGGCCTGACCAAGTTCACCGTCACCGGCTGGGCCAACTGCCGCAACAGCACCGAAGGTTCCGGCGGCAATCGCCTGGTGACCTGGATCAACCATGGCGGCCAGGGCGTGGACGTCGTGTACAAGTCCGACGGCAGCGTCCAGGTGGGCATCAACCAGTGGCCCGACGGCGCACCGCCTCGCTCCACGGGAGGCAAGATCACCACCGATCCCGCTGCGGGCGTGGACAACTGGCGGTTCTTCGCGGTGACCTACGATTCCACTCTTGCCAGCGGCCATGTGAAGTTCTACTTCGGCAGCAGTACGGACCTGGCCGCGTTCGATGTGGCAAGAGACTATGCTCGGGGGGCAGTCGGGACCAACATCAGCCGGCTGTGCATCGGCCACTTCAACGTGGCGACCCGCAGTTCGGCGCTGGACCGCATGTTCCGCGGACTGATCGATGAAGTGAAAGTCTTCGGCGATGCCCTCACGCTCGAGCAGATCCGGGAGGTCCAGCGTGGCAATCCGGAGACCGCAAAAGGTCCCAGCCCTGCGGATTCAGCCCAGGATGTGCCGCGGGATGTGGCTCTCGGTTGGACGGCCGGCGCGTTCGCGGGAACGCACGACGTGTACCTCGGGACCAAACTGGCCGATGTGGAGGTCGCCAGCCGGCAGAATCCCATGGGCGTTCTGGCCAGCCAGGGCCAGCCGACGGTCGAGTACGATCCAGAGGGTCTGCTCGAATACGGCCAAACCTACTACTGGCGGATCGACGAGGTCAATGCGACTGCGGATAATACGATCTTCAAGGGCAAGGTGTGGAGCTTCACCGTCGAGCCGTTCGCCTACCCCGTCAAGAACATCACCGCCACCGCTTCCAGCAGCAGCCGTGCGGACACACTGGCGCAGAACACCGTCAATGGCTCCGGCCTCAACGCCAACGACGAGCATTCCACCGAGTTGGCGCACATGTGGATGAGCGGCTCTGCGAAGCCCCACTGGATCCAGTATGAGTTCGACGGGGTCTACAAACTCGATACTCTGTGGGTCTGGAACTCCAATCAGATCATCGAAGCGTTCGTCGGGTTCGGGGCCAAGAACGTCACGATCGAGTACTCGACCGACGGCGCCGCATGGACGGTCCTGGAAGGGGTGCCGGAATTCGCCCAGGCCAACGGTCAGCCGTCCTACAAGGTCAATACCATTGTCGATTTCGGCGGCGTCATGGCGAAGTTCGTCAGACTGACGATCAACAGCAACTGGGGCACGGCCGCGCCAACCAGTCTGAGCGAGGTGCGGTTCTTCCACGTCCCGGTCCAGGCCCGCGAGCCGCAGCCGGCCGCCGGGGCCAGCGGCGTCGCTCTCGACGCCGAACTCAACTGGCGACCCGGCCGCGAGGCCCAGTCGCACAAGGTGTATTTCGGCGCCGACCAAGCCGCTGTGGCCGCAGGGTCCATCGCGGCCCAGACCGTCGCCGAACACAGCTACACGCCTGCATCCCTGAACTTCGGAACCAAGTACTTCTGGAAAGTGGATGAAGTCGGCGACGCCGGCACATATGCGGGCGATGTCTGGAGTTTCACCACGCAGCAGTACGCAGCGATCGATGATTTCGAAGGCTACACCGACGACGAAGGCAGCCGGATTTATGAGGCTTGGATCGATGGCGTCACGGACAGCGTGTTCGGCGGCTCGACCGTGGGCTACATGGACGCCCCGTTCGCCGAGAAGACGATCAAGTATAGCGGCGGGCAGTCCATGCCGTTGTCCTATGACAACAGCGCTGCGCCGTTCGTCTCCGAGGCGGAGCTTGCCTTCGCCACCGCCCAGAACTGGACGACCAACGGGGCCGAGAATCTCGTCGTCTACTTCCGCGGCCAGGCCCCGGGCTTTGCTGAAATGGCGGATGGCAAAATCATCATGAGCGCTATCGGCGCCGATATCTGGAACAACGCCGACCAGTTCCGCTATGCCTACAAGACCCTCAATGGCGACGCCACCATCGTGGCCCGCGTCGAGAGCATCGTCAATAGCAACGTTTGGGCCAAGGGCGGCGTGATGATTCGCCAGAACACTGAAACGGGTTCCGTGCATGCCTTCATGCCCATTACCCCGGGCGGCAGCGGCGCCGGTAACGGCGCCAGCTTCCAGCACCGGCTCACAGCCGCTGGGGTTTCGACGAACAACGACAACACCGGCGCGGTGGTGGGACCTCCCTACTGGGTGAAGCTGGAACGCAAGGGCAACGCCTTCACCGGCTTCATCTCCCCCGACGGCGTCACATGGACGCAGTTGGGCACCGCTGTGACGGTCCCAATGACCGGTCCGGTCCTGATCGGTCTGGCGCTGTGCAGCCATGACGCCGCGATCCCGACGAGCGCGGTCTTCTCCAATCTCAAGACGACCGGCAACGTAACCGGCTCCTGGCAGCATGCAGAGATCGGCGTCGAACAGCCCGTGGGCAACTCGGCCGAAGGCCTGTACCTGTCCGTCAAGGACAGTGCCGGCAAGACCAAGGTTGTGCAGTATCCGGACGCCTCGGCGACCGCGACCGTAAGCTGGCAGCAGTGGAAGATCCCGCTGAGCGAGTTCACCTCGGCCGGGGTCAAGATGAATGCCGTCAAGTCGCTCGTGATCGGCGTGGGCAACAAGGCCGCTCCGACCAAGGGCGGCGCCGGTATCGTGTACATCGACGACATCGGCTACGGGCGTCCGCTTCCGTAGGAGTCTGTCGGACATAGCGTCATGCTGTCCCTAAGAGGCATGATGCATCCATGGAACACCCAGGCGGGACCTCCGTCGTAAGACACGGGGTCCCGCCTTCTTTTTGTCCTGGAGATGGAGATCGGTCCCGCGTGGGTCTTGCCGCCGGACGGGATTCTCGTCGCGAAAGTCCGTGCTCGGCTGTCAAATGCGTTTGCGGGCGGCCATCCTCTCGACGGCTTCGTCCAGAACCGGGACCAGATTCCGCCACTCGAATCGCCTTAGGCGAGTTCTCAGAGACTGGGCAGCGTCCGGCAGTGAACCGTCACGTTCCAGGCGGGTGGCCAGGCCGGCCAGCCTGACCGCGAGGTTCTCCGGCGTGCCGTCGTAGAAGAAATCGTCATTGGGCCAGGCGAAGATGTCGGGGTACGCTAGGCGGCGGGGGACGAGCGGATATGCGCCGGCCAGCGAAGCCTCCACGGCGCTGAGGCCGAAGAACTCGTGCCGGGCGGTCGAGACGAATACGTCGGCTTCCAGCAGGGCGGTTTCATAGTCGCTCCGTTGCGGTTGATAGCCCCAGCGGTCGATCCGATCGGCAAAGAGCGATTGCGCTTCGGCAAAGACTCTGGGAACCTCGCGAAACTGCTCCCCGACGACGCTGATTCGGAAAGGGATGTCCCGATCCTTGAGCTTCGTAACGGCTTCGAAGAAACCCTCGGGATTCTTGTCGTGCTCCCAGCGTGCCGCCCATAGGATGCGCAAAGGACCCGGGGGGCGATTTCGCCGAGGGGGCAGTGGCTTGACGCCGGGCGGATGGATCTCAGACTTCTCGCGGATCCGTTCGATGGCCTCGACGGGCTGATGGTCGGGCATGCGGTTCAGCAACGAGCCCAGGGCGTCCAGGAACGAGTCGCGATGAAAGGCCGAATTGAACCAGACTGCGTCGGCGGCCAGGGCGCTGGTCAGATTCGTCATCGCGAACTGGTAGTCGCGTTCGTTCTCGCATCGGACCGGATACGTCAGTTGATTCTCGTGGAAGTAGACGACCGTGGGCAGATCCCGGACTCCGCGGGGGGCCAGGCCGAGAAACTCCGCCAGATTCAGCATATCCGAACACAGCAGCAGGTCCCAGCGGTCTCCTCGGGCGAGTTGCCGCTCCACCTGGTGGGCGAAAGTGACGGCGGCGTGGCGCATCCGCCATTTCCATTTGTAGGGAGGCAGCGATAGCACGGACCATGTGTGTCGTCCCGCCTCCGACCATCCATCGAAGAAGGCCTTGTGGCTGCCGCCGTAATAGGGCTCCAGTGCCAGAATCCGCATCGGTATGTCACCCGGTCGCGTTCGGTTCCCGGCCGAAGCTCGGGCGGGTCTGTACCCGTCCGAAACGGACTGCTCCGACCGTGCTGCGACCCAGTGTACCAGTGCCCATGACGAACGCAAGTCGCTCCGACGTCTAGTCGAAGGCGTACCAGGAGACTCCCTCCAATTTCCACACCTCAGAGGACTGTTCGACGAGGTTCTTCTTCTCGGTTTCACTGATCGTGTAGAAATGACGGCTGTTCTTCTGGGACCAGAAGTGATACACCGGCTTGCTGCCGACCGGCGCCTGGTCGGGCGGGTACGCATAGAAGACGATCCCCTCGAAAGTCCAGGTCTCCGAGAATTCGCGGATCAGCCTGTCTTTCTCGGCTTCGCTGATCGTGTAGAAATGCGTGCCCAGCTTGTCGGACCAGAATCGATAGACCGGCGCCAGGCTTGGATCGTTCGCGGGTGCACTCTGTGTCGTGAGAAGCTCGAACGCCAGGTCCCAGGCGACGCCGGCAGGATTCTCGATGGAGGAACCGGCGACCCAGCGACTGCCCACGGCGGGCGGCCAGGGACTCGTCGCGCCGCTGGGAGGGGTGACTGTCGAGATCTGCACGGCGCCTCTGTCGGAGAACAGCGGCCTGGTGGTCCAGCCCCAGGGATGGGCAGGCGTCGAAGAGGTCGTGTCGTAGAGAACCGCGATGCTCAGCCAGTAGTCGGCCGGGATCGGCGCGTTGCTCTTGTCTCTCGCCAGGGGCGGATTGAACCACTGGTCCTGCGAGAGCATGCAGGTGAACTGGAAGCAACTGTCGTCGGCGAGCCCGCGAGGGTCGCTGTGATAGCCGGCCAGACTCCACGTCCAATCGGTGCAGAGCTTCTCCCAAACGAGCGTGTCGGGACGCCCTTGGCCGGAGTCCGTCCACATCGCGATCTGGAAAGCCAGGGGCAGCACCGGCGGGAGCATAGGTTGGGTCCAGCCGTCGAAGGCTCCCCACCACTGAATGGCGGTGATCGGCCGTTCGTCCTGGTGTTTCCAGTCGTCGGCGACGATCCGATGGAGGTTCAGGTCCGACCGTTCGCTCCAGCCGTTGAAGATGAACGGGGTCGCTGCGTCGAACCGCTGGGTCGCCTGGCTCCACTTGAGTCCGCCTTTGCCCGAGTTGGTCTGCGGTTCGAACTGCTGGGCCAGGGTGATTCGGTAGTCCTCGACCTCGCCGTCGTCGGCCAGGCCATAATAGGAAAGAAGCCCGCGGGTATTGAAGCGGAACCGCGCGTAGGTCGATCCCGCCGCTGCGGTTGCCGGGATGCGGAAGGTCAGTCGATTCACTCCCGCGTCCACCAGTTCGTCCGAGAAGATCTGTTCGCCGGGGTCGGCGAAGTCCCCGTCTCGATTGAAGTCGATCCATGCGTTGATATAACCGGTGGCGGAAGCGGTCGCCTCGAGGGTCGCCGACGCGCCGGGCAGCAGGGGCGAGATGAACACGATTCCGTCCTCGTCGGCGCTGCCGTGGAAGTCGTCGCCCAGCGCCGTCGTGTCGGGCCTTCCGTCGGGTTCGACGTCGCAGGTTCTGCCCAGGTAGACGCCGTTGACTTTGACGTGTCTGGCGCCGTCGCTGGAGACGAGGGTCTTGTAGCTGTTGGGCGCGTCGCCGAAGTCTATGCGGCCTCCAACGCCGGGGGCGGCGTCGTCCGCGATGCAATCATCGCAGGAACTCTCGGGCCCGAGCCATTCCAGAGGGGACGGGCACTCATCCTCGTACGTGATGGTGCATTCGCCCGTCTCGCGGTTGCAGCAGGCGCCGGGTCTGGCCCGGCACTTGTGCATTGCGCCTCGGAACAGGTAGGCGTTTCGTCCGCGGACCTCGATCGAAACCCACTCGGGGTTGTACTCCTTGATGATATGGCTGTAGATCGGCTCGATCGTCCCGATGTACCAGCCGTCGACGAGGTACACGCGCCGGGACGCCATGTACCGGGCTTCCTGGTCTGCGGTCGCGGCGTCGCCGGGAAGCGGAGGGCGGTTGAGTCCGAGCTTGGACCATTCCGGCGTCGTCCAGTTGAAGTTGACTTCGACGTAGGTCAGTTTGGACCGGTCGATGGCTTTGATGTAAACCTCGTACTTGAGATATCCTTCGCGGCTCTCGCTGAACGGCTCGTTGTAGTACCACTGGCGATACCACCCGGTCTGGGGGTAGTGATACCAGGCGCCGTTGTTGTAGCCGTGTCCGTCGCCCTCGACGATCTTGCCGTCGGAACCCAGGAGGATGCGGAACCAGGCGCCGGGGTACAAGTCGGGATTCTCGTGGTCGTTGTATTGCGCCCGGACGAAGGGCACAGCGACGGTCGACACGATAAGGAAGGTGAACAGGAACAACTTGCGAGCGTTCGAGAGACTCATACACGTATTCCCATCTCAGGCTTTCCAGGGGTTCATGCGTCGAATCGGATGCGGTCGCCTTGGTCGTGCCTGGACGGAGCCTGGCTGCATCCGGTTCCCAATCGAATCGGCGTTCGGAGCGTTCCCCTGGAGCACAATGCCGTCGGGCAGAACCTCGCCTGATCCACGATGGCGAAGAAAGGGCCACCCTGAAGGCGGCAAGATGCCGTTTGCGACCGAGAAAGAACCGCGAATTGGGCCTCGAAAGGCCGGCGGCGATGCCCGACGCTGCCACGGACCGGTTGACCCTCGCCGTCGCGACCCCTTCGCGGAGGGCTCTCTATGGTGCCGGAGCGTCCGAGAAGATCGGGGCAAGTCGGCGGGATGAACCTCGGGCCGGCGAAGGTGTATAATCTCGGTGCCCGGTCCGTTTCGGGCGATCGATTGCAGCCAGGGTCCCGGGGAGATTCACAGGACGATGATTCAAGCGGAACGAATCCAGAGGATCAACCGTCAACCTGTTCGAGAGGGTCGGTACGTCTTGTACTGGATGCAGGCGGCCCAGCGTGCTCGGTGCAACCATGCCCTGGAGCACGCCATCGACAAAGCCAACGAACTAAGCAAGCCGGTCGTCGTCGCGTTCGGCCTGGCTGCGGATTTTCCCGAGGCCAACGCCCGACACTTTCACTTTCTGCTCGAAGGATTGCGAGGCACGCAGCGGGAACTGCGAGAACGGGGCGTTCAGATGGTCCTTCGTGCGAAGTCGCCCACAGCCTGTGTTCCCGATCTCGCCCGAGAAGCCTGTCTGGTTGTGGTGGATGCAGGGCACCTGAGGCTTCAGCGTCAATGGCGCGCCGAGGTGGGGCAGGCCCTGGGATGCGCCCTGGTCGAGGTCGAGACGAATCTGATCGTTCCGGTCGAAGAGGCGGCGGACAAGGAGAACTTCTCCGCCGGGACATTCCGCCCGCGAATTCACCGGAAGTTCGACGCCTATCTGGTCGGACTGAAGCCTCGCACGGTTCGCAAGGACTCTCTGGGTTTGAAGCTCGACAGTCTGGATCTGGGCGACATCGACCGCTTGGTGCGAAACCTCAAGGTGGACACTTCCGTGGGCAAGGTGGACGGCTTTGTCGGCGGGGCCGACGAGGCGCGGAGGCGATTGGACGAGTTCCTTGCGAACCGGCTCGACGCCTATCCGACGGATCGCAACGATCCCAACCTCGACGGCCAGTCCCACTTGAGTCCCTATCTGCATTTCGGGCAGGTCTCGCCGCTCGACGTGGCGTTGCAGGCCAGACAAAGGGGGGGCGGGGGGCTGGATGCGTTTCTGGAAGAACTGATCGTCCGCCGGGAGCTGAGCCACAATTTCGTTCACTACAATCCTCGGTACGACAGCTTCGAGTGCCTGCCGCCATGGGCGACGCGGACGCTGAACTTCCATGGTCGGGACAAGAGAGAGCCCGTCTACACGCTGGAACAGTTCGATGCCGCACGCACGCATGATCCGTACTGGAACGCCGCTCAGCGGGAGATGGTCCTCACCGGCAAAATGCACGGCTACATGAGGATGTACTGGGGCAAAAAGATCCTGGAGTGGTCGGAGACTCCAAACGAGGGGTACAGGATCGCATTGTATCTCAACAACCGGTATGAGCTGGACGGGCGCGATGCGAACGGCTACGCGGGCGTCGCGTGGTGTTTCGGCAAACACGACCGGGCCTGGGCGGATCGGCCTGTTTTCGGCAAGATCCGGTACATGAACGCCGCCGGACTGAAACGCAAGTTCGATCCCGACGCATACGTCCAGAGGGTCGAGCGATTGGGCGTTCGGGAGTAGGTGGACATGGTTAAACGCATCGTGATTTCCGGGGCGACAGGGTCCATCGGCAGGACGCTGTGCAGAGACCTCTGCGACCAGTACGAGATCGTCGCGCTTTCCCGCGACGCCAAGCGGGCGGCGAACCTGCTTGGAGACCATGCCCAGGTGTGCGAATGGGACGGGAGGACCGCGAGTTTCTGGTCTGCTCAGGTGGACGGGGCGTATGCGATCATCAATCTGGCGGGTGAGAACGTAGGGCAAAGCCGGTGGACGCAAGCCAAGCTGGACAGCATTGTGCAGAGCCGCTCCAACGGCGCCGTCGCGGTTGTGGACGCGGTGGCTGCGGTGAAGAACAAACCCGCGGTGGTGATCCAGGGCTCAGCGGTCGGTTATTACGGCTCGCGGGGCGACGAGATCCTCACGGAGAGTTCCGCCCCCGGCGTATCGTTCTTGGCTGATGTGTGCCGACGGTGCGAGTCCATCGCGACACGGGTCGAGAAGCAAGGGGTTCGGTATGTGGCGATCCGCACCGGCATTGTGCTCGACCGGGACGGCGGGGCCCTTCCCCGATTGATGACGCCGTTTCGATTCTTCCTGGGAGGGTACGTCGGCAATGGCAAGCAGTGGTTTCCCTGGATCAGTCTGGAGGACGAGGTCCGAGCGATTCGGTTCCTGCTGGAGAACCCGAGCCTCCACGGGGCGTTCAACCTGACTTCCCCCCATCCGGCGACTCTCAAGCAGGTCGCCCACTCGCTGGGGCAGGCGCTTCGCAGGCCGGCATGGTTCAGGACGCCGGCTTTGGCGGTTCGACTGGCGATGGGTCGGATGGTCGACGAGACGCTCCTGGCCAGCCACAGAGCGATTCCCCAAAGATTGGTCGACGCAGGGTTTCAATTCAAGCATTCGCAACTGGATGCTGCATTGGCAGCCATCCTTCAAGGAGAGAACTATGAGTCTGAGTGATTACTTCAAGAACGTGGAAGGGATTGGAATCCTGGCGACCGCCGATCGGCAGGGCAACGTCGATGTGGCTCTGTACGCCCGTCCGCACGTCATCAGCGAAGATGAAGTGGCGTTCATCATGAGCGATCGTCTGAGCCACGACAACGTCGCAGCCAATCCGCATGCGGCCTATCTGTTCCTGGAGCAAGACGCGCAGCGTTCCGGCGGTTATAACGGTCTGCGTCTGTACCTGACCCGCATGGAGGAGGAGACGGACCCTCAGAAGATCGAGGCGATTCGACGAGAGAGCCGTAAGGGCCGGGACTACGGCGACCAGAAGAAATTCCTCGTCCATTTCAAGGTCGAGGGGACTCGCCGCCTCGTCGGAGACTGACTCGTTCGGTGTCGCTTGCGGTTGACAGGTACATTAGAATCGCGGGTGTGTACATAGGGGTGGCATTTTTTTGTGACGAAGTGGATAAAATGTAAATGCTTGTGCTATAAGGATTTGCATTGAAATGCCTTTGGGGAGACCGAGAAAAACCGACGTCGCGCAGTTGACAGTCTCAGAGCGCCTGCCTATAGTGACATCATCCAGCTTGTGAATGTGAACGCAAGCACGAATGGAGTGTGGCGCGCGATGAGGTATCGGAAAATCCCCGACGAAACGGTGCGACGCCTGCCCGTCTATCTGAGAGGTCTGCTGTTGTCGGCCGATCGTGGTCGAGAGCACATCTCCAGCCAGGTTCTGGCGGATTTCGTGGGCGTCCAGTCGTGGCAGATTCGGAAGGACTTTTCCTATTTCGGGGATTTCGGGACCCGTGGCGTCGGGTACTCCATCGAGAAGCTCGCTCGCGAGATCAAGCGGATCCTGCGGTTGGACGTGATTCGCAAGGCGGCCCTGGTGGGAGTCGGGGATTTGGGGACGGCCCTGCTGGCCTATCCGGGTTTCTGCGGGTACGGCCTGGACATCGTGGCGGCCTTCGACGTCGATCCGGACAGGGTCGGCAAGGTCGTCAACGGGATTCGGATCGAGGATGCGTCGCAAATCGACGCGTTGCACGAGCGGGGCGTCATTCTGGCCATCGTCGCCGTTCCGCGGGCGGCGGCGCAATCGACGATCGATCGACTTGCGGAGGTGGGAGTCAGGGGGATCTTGAACTTTGCCCCGTGCAAGGTCGTGGCTCCCCGTCGGGTCAAGGTCATCTCTCTGGACATCGCCATGGAGCTGGCTCGCCTGCCCTATTACATGCCCACCGGAGGGGCTGGCGAGCATCACCTGGGGAGCCGGAGTTCGCGGCAGAGAGCGTCGTAGCGTCATGAAACTGTTTTCGTGGTTTTTGGAGCCGGGATTGTCCCATGAGTGTGAAGAAGATAACCAAGAGTGATTTCGCAGACTTCGTCTATGCCCTGATCCAAACGGAAAACGTGATCGGCGTGCAGGCGAAGGGTGACCGGTTCGATTTCGCCCCTCTGGAATCGGCGAAGGATCTTCGGCTGGATTACGACGTCACGCTCCAGCCGCCCAAGAAGTATTTCCTGCCGCCGACGGAGGTGCTCCTGACCTTCGAAGTGGGCGGGGGGTACAAGTCCCAGATGGATGGTCAGAAGTTCATCCTGCTGGGCGTGCACCCCTACGATATGATCGCGATCAACCAGATGGACGAGTTGTTCCGCCAGGACAACTACGACGCCCATTACATGACCCGCCGCAACAACGCGACGATCATTGCCTGCGACGTGGCCCGATCCTCCGATCATGTCTTCGCCTCGTCGATGGACACTGCGGTTGTGAGAGAAGGCTTCGATGTGCTCCTGACGGATCTCGGCGACAGCTACGTGATGGAGGCCGCCACCGCCAAGGGCGAGGATCTGTTGGCTCGGGCCAAAGGCGCGGTCGAGGCCGATCCCCAGGCCCTTCGTCGCAGGGAGGACATCTGGGCCCACAACAAGAAGTCGCTGAGCAAGCATCAGCTCAAATGCGATCCCGCCTATCTGCCCCGGCTGCTGGCCAAGGCCTACAAGCACCCGGTTTGGGAGGAGCGGGCCAAGACGTGCTTCGCCTGCGGGTCCTGCAACCAGGTGTGTCCCACGTGCTATTGCTTCAACGTCCAGGATGACGTGAATTGGGACCTCAAGACGGGCGAGCGGGCCCGCGCCTGGGATGGCTGCCTGCTGGACGGATTCACCAAGTGCGCGCCGAACCACGAGTTCCGCAAGGCCCGCGCGGACCGTTTCCGCCATCGCCTCTATCGCAAGGGCGCTTACGTGCCGCAGAAAATCGGCGGACAGGTCGCCTGCGTCGGCTGCGGGCGCTGTGTCGGCGCTTGTTTGCCGGACATCGCCAATCCGGTGAGCGTGTACAACCGTCTGATCGATGATCTGGGGATCGGATAGGAGGTCTGAAGTGTGAAGTTTGAAGTGTGAAGTGAGATTCAAACTTCAAACTGTGAACTTCAAACTTGGAACTTCAGTTGAAAGGTCTAACGAATGTGTCAGTGCTGTGCTGAAAAGAAAGACATCTATCTGCCGCAACTGGCGACCGTCGCGGACGTCAGCCAGATGAACGCCACGGAGAAATACCTGCGGCTTTCGATGGACGACGGCATGTTCGACTTCCTGCCCGGCCAGTTCGTGGAGGTCTCGATCGCGGGCATCGGCGAGGCCCCGATCACGATCAGTTCCTCTCCCACGCAGAAGGGCGGGTTCGAGCTGGTGGTGCGGAAGATCGGCAACGTCAGCGCCGCCATCCACAACCTCAAGAAAGGCTCCAGACTGGGAATTCGCGGGCCGCTCGGCAAGGGCATCTATCCCGTCGAGGAGGCTCAGGGCAAGAACCTGGTCTTCATTTGCGGCGGCATCGGCCTGGTCCCCCAGCGGTCGTTCATCAATTACGTGCTCCACCATCGCGGCGATTTCGGCGACGTGTCGATTCTCCAGGGCACCAAGAACTACGACTTGCGGCTGTTCTCCTCCGAGATCGAGGCCTGGAGCAAACGCGGCGACGTGCAGATGCTCGAGACCCTGGACGAGGGGCACCCGGCGTGGAAGGGCGACGTCGGCGTCGTGACCAAACTGATCCGCAGGGTCAACACCGACCTGAAATCGGCCAAGATCCTCGTCTGCGGGCCGCCGGTGATGTACAAGTTCGTGCTCATGGCCCTCGAGGAGTTCGACGTGCCTCACAGCAACATCTTCCTGAATCTGGAACGGAAGATGAAGTGCGGCGTGGGCAAGTGCGGGCATTGCCAGATCAACCACACCTATGTCTGTATGGACGGTCCCGTGTTCCGATATTCCGATTTGGCTTCTCTGCCGGAGGCGATTTAACCATGGCCAAACCCAAGATTGCGATATTCGATTTTGCCTGCTGCGAAGGGTGCCAGCTCCAGATCGTCAACCTCGAGGAGGAGATTCTCAGCCTGCTCGGGGGCGCGGACGTCGTGGAGTGGCGCGAGGCGATGAGCGAGAAGAGCGACGAGTACGACATTGCCGTCATCGAAGGGTCGATCACCCGCCTGGAGGACGAGGAGAAGCTCAAGCTGATCCGAAGCCGGGCCAAGGTGCTGATCGCCCTGGGCGCCTGTGCGACCATCGGCGGCGTCAACAAGCTCAAGAACAACTTCGACGATCTCGACGAGGTGAAGAAGTGCGTCTATGGCAGGGCCGCGAGCAAGCCGCACCTGCGGACAGGGTTGACCAAGGCCATCGATGAGGTGGTGCAGGTCGATTTCTACGTCCACGGGTGCCCCATTGATCGGAAGGAATTCACGTACATCGTGCGATCCCTTCTGCTGGGCAAGACGCCGGAGATTCCCGATTATCCCATCTGTGTCGAGTGCAAGGCCAAGGGCAATCCTTGCCTGTGGCAGTACGACCAGGTGTGTTTGGGACCGGTCATCCGGGCCGGCTGCGGCGCTCGATGTCCGTCGAATGGGTTCCGTTGCTTCGGGTGCCGTGGGTATACGAGCAACCCGAACGTGGACGCCGCGAAGGACGTGATCACCCGTTACGGCCTGAACCTCGACGACCTCAAGACCAAGATGGTTCTCTTTGGAAGCAAGCAGGAGCCGACGATCTATGAGTAAAGGAACAGTCAACATCAACGTTCATCATGTGACGCGCATCGAAGGGCATGGCAACATCGTCCTGAACGCCGCCAACGGCAAGATCCAGAAGCTCGAATGGCAGGTGCCCGAGGCTCCTCGGTTCTTCGAAGCCATGGTCCGCGGTCGCAGTTACGAAGACATCCAGACCATCGTGACCCGCATCTGCGGGATCTGTTCGATCACCCACTCGCTGGCTTCGACCAAGGCGGTCGAGAACGCCATGGGGATCACGGTCTCCGAGCAGGCCGACAAGGTCCGCATCCTGATGCACTACTCCGAGCAGTTGCAGAGCCACGTGCTGCACGTCGGCTACCTGGCGGCGCCGGACTTCTTCGGCGTTCCGTCGGTGGTGCCGCTGGTGGCGATGGCGCCCGACGCGGTCAAGACGATCATCGGGCTGCACCGGCTGGCGAACGACTGGTCGGATCTGATCGCTGGCCGGACCACGCACCCGGTGACGCTCAAGCCAGGCGGCCTGACGAAGTTCCCCACGGAGAAGGAACTTCGCGCCTTGCAGGATCGGCTCAAGAAGAGCCTGCCCGACCTGAAGGTTGTCGCGGAGGTCGTGCTGTCGGTGGCCGGCAACATCCCGAAATTCCAGCGACCGACGGAATACGTCGCCCTCAAGCAGACGAATCCGCCGACCTACACGTTCTATCATGGCGACATCACCTCGACGGATTACGACGGGACCGTGGCGATCAACGACTGGAAGACGGTCGCCAACGAGTACGTCAGCGATCAGTCGACCGCCAAATGGACGAAGTGGCACCGCAAGTCCTACGCGGTCGGCGCCCTGGCCCGGTTCAACAACAACGCCGAACACCTGTCGCCGACGGCCAAGGCGGTCGCGAAAATGTTCGGGCTCGAGAAGGGCAACTGCAATCCGTACATGAACACGGTCGCCCAGCTCATCGAGGCGGTCCACGTGGTCGAAGTCAGCATCCAGATGATCGACGAGCTGCTGACCAGGGGGATCAAGCCCGAGACGGTCAAGGTCGGCCCGAAGGCGGGCAAGGCCAGCGGTTGCGTCGAGGCCCCTCGCGGCATCCTGTTCCATGAGTACGAGTTCGATCGCAAGGGCAACTGCGTCGGCGCGGACATCTGCATTCCGACGAATCAGAACCACGCCAGCATCCAGGAGGATTTCGAGGCGCTGGTGCCGCAGATCCTCGACGAGCCCGAGGACAAGATCCGCCTCAAACTCGAAATGCTGGTGCGGTCGTACGACCCGTGCGTATCGTGTTCGACCCACATGCTCGACGTGAAGTTTGTGAAGTGAGCGTGAAGTGCAAAGTGTGAAGTGCGAAGTGAGAATGGAACTTCAAACTTCAAACTCGAGACTTCGAACGTCAACAGTCGTGCTCGGCCTCGGCAATCCGCTGATGGCGGACGAGGGAATCGGGGTATGCCTCGTCGTGCAGTTGTCGCGGCTTGCCGCCGAGCATGCGGATGTGGAGTTCATCGACGCCGGAACGGGCGGATTGGCTATCTTGCACCATATCCGTGACCGGCGCAAGGCGATCTTCATCGATTGTGCGTACATGGGCGAGCAGCCCGGCGTGATCCGGCGGTTCACGCCTGAGGACGTGTGCAGCGACAAGGTGCTCGCCCATCAATCGCTCCACGAGGCCGACCTGCTGCGGATTCTCGATATGTCGCGGCAGCTTGGCCAGACGCCGGATGAAGTGGTGATCTTCGGCATCCAGCCGGAACGAATCGAACCGGCGTTGGATCTGAGCCCGTCGCTCAGAAGCAGAATCGACGAGTATTTGACCGTGCTCTTGAAGGAACTGAAGCCATAACCGGCAGGGGTGTGCCGCGCATGCCATTTCTGCCAAGGAGGACACATGAGAGAAGGCAGGATTCTGATCATCGACGATGATCCGGACATCACCGAAGCGATGTCGGTCGTTCTGAGGAACAAAGGCTACGACGTCCGCGTCGCGCACGACAGCGACCAGGGCCGGGAGCGTCTCAAGGAGATGAAGCCGGACCTGATCATTCTCGATGTGATGATGCGGACCTCGCAGGAAGGTTTCGAATTCTCCCGTGAGGTCAAACAGGATGCGCAGTTCAAGGACATCCCGATTCTCATGCTGACCGGCGTCAAAGAGAAGAAGGGCATCGATTTCAAGAGCGCCGCCGGCGATGAGAACTGGCTCCCCGTCCAGGCGTTTCTCGACAAACCGGTCAGGCCGGACGCGCTTCTCGATAAGGTGCAGGACCTATTGGCCACGCCGAAGGCGTAGACATCTGCGATCCGTTGTTCTCAATTTACGATTTCAAGCACGATTTCCGTGTCGCGTACCGGGCTCGGGGGTTGCTTCAATAGTAAGTCATCAAGTGTGAATAGTCGATTCCTATGCAGGGCCTGCTCAAGAGCACCAGCCTGGTTCAGAGGGCTTATTGGCTCATCCGGCTGCGGTGGGTGGCGATCGCGGCGCTGGCTGCGGCTGCCTTCGGCGCCAGCGAGTTCATGGCGGTGTCTCTTCCGGTTGCGCGTCTGTACGCGATTGCCGCGGTGGTGTTGCTGTACAATCTGGGCCTGTACGCGTTGCTTCGGTATTGGACGCAGGGCGGCAGGGAGCCCTCGGACGCGAGGATCGGAGGCATTCTGGCGATGCAGATCTCCGCGGATCTGTTCATCCTGACCGCCATTCTGCATTTCTCGGGCGGGATCGAGAACCCGTTCTTCTTGTTCTTCGCATTTCACATGATCATCGCGAGCATCCTGCGGTCGAGACGTCAGAGCTATATGCAGGCGACGCTGGCTGTGATCCTCTTCGGCGGGCTGGTCGTGCTGGAGGCGATCGAGGGGCTGCCGCATTACAGTCTGAAGGGGTTCGCCGGGCATGGGCTCCATCGGGATGGTCGATATGTCCTGGGCACCTTGTTCGTGTTCAGCATCACGCTGTATCTCATCGTGTATATGACGACATCGATCAGCGAGCAACTCCGGCGGCATCAGGAGGCCCTCGAAAAGGCCAACGCGCAGCTCCGCGAGAAAGACAAAGTCAAGAACGAGTACGTGCTGCGAGTGACGCATGACATCAAAGGGCATCTGGCCGCGGTGTTGGGCAGTCTGGACGTCATCAGCGGCGAGATGGTCGGACCGCTCAACGCCGGGCAGAAGGACTTCGTCTCGCGGGCCCACCGTCGGACGACCAGTTGTCTGGAGTTCATCGGGGCGCTGCTCAAGCTGACGCGGATGAAATTGACCGGCCGGCTGGAGATCGAGCAGTTTTCGCTCAGAAAGTGCGTCCTCAACACTCTGTCGCTGGTGCAGGGCCGCGCCGCCGACAAGTCGATCACGCTCACTCACCGGATGGACCCGGACATCGACTTGATCTGGGGCGAAAGCGTTCTGATTGAGGACACGATCGCCAACCTCCTGCTCAACGCGGTCAAGTACACGCCGCAAGGTGGCAAGGTGGACTTGGAGGTCAAACGCGACAACGGCTTCGTTCAAGTCCGCATCGCAGACACCGGCATCGGCGTTCCGGAGTCGGCGCTTCCGCGACTGTTCGAGGAGTTCTACCGGGCCGACAACGCCCGCGCGACCGAGCGGGACGGAACGGGACTCGGCCTGGTCTTCGCCAAGCAGGTGGTGGAAAGGCACGGCGGGCAGATCTGGTTCCAGGACAATCCCGGCGGCGGAAGCGTTTTCACCTTCACTCTGCCTGCGGCGCCTTCCGATGGCGAATCGCCTCTGGTTCCGAAATGACAGCGCAGCGACTTTCGGTTATGCTATCGTCTTCGTGACGGTGCCGAACGATTGTTCGGTCGAGTTTCCGAAGGTGCCGATGACGCTCGCATCGCTATTGCTGAAGGTCTACTACGAACGCCTGCACGAACGCATGGAGGAGCGACGATCCGAGCTTCTCCGGCGGATCGACGACCTCCTGATCGAGGAACTCGAGAAGGAGGGGCTTGACATGGATGCCGAGAAAGTCGCGGCGTATCGGGAGGCCTGCGAAGCCTTCGTCGAAGAGCGACTGGAAATGTACAATCCGATCGGCGTTCAGTACACGTTCGGGAGCGTCCCATCCCATCTGGCGACGGAGTTGGAGCTCCAGTTGAACTGGTATGACGCTCGGATCGAGTTCGAGGAACTTGTGGTCGTGGCCCGGTCCCTTGTCGCAGATGGGGCACGCGACGACGCGCTGGGCGGTCTGGCCGAGGAGTTGATCCAACGGGCCGGCGCATTTCCCGACCGGAGCATCCTCGTCGGTTATCGTGCGGAACCCACCTTGCAGAAACTCCCCGACTACATCGTTGCCCGCGGGATCGAGGCGATCGTCTGCGGACACGATCCTTCATGGTCGGGATAACGTACTCTCTACGCTGTTCTTGAGGTGACGACAATGTCTCTGCATTCTCAGCATCGAGTTCCCATGCACCTGCTCTGGGTGTCCTGTGTCCCCCTCGCATGTGTTTCGTTCGCGGCCCGGGCGCAGGATTGGCCGATGCTGGCTCGGGACGCCGCCCGCTCGGGGACCGCGACGACGGAGATTCGCCCGCCGTTCGAGCGCAAATGGTATCGGCTGTTCCCCGACGAGGGCCTTGTGTCAGGCGTGCAGCCGGTGGTCGTTGAGGGCAATGTGTTCGTCGGCACCTTGCGGGGGACCCTCCACGCGATGGATTGCGACACGGGAGCCGATGTGTGGGTCTATCGCTCAGCCGGGGCGATTCTGCACACCTGCGCCGTCGGCGACGGCAAGGCGGTCTTCGGCGACGACGCAGGGGCCATCTGCGCGGTGAATGTGGCCGACGGCACGCTCGCGTGGTCGGTTCAGACTGGGGCCGCGGTATGGAACGCGCCGCTGATTCACCGGGGGACCGTCGTCGTCGGAAGTCGGGATCGAAACCTCTATGCCATCGATATGGACACCGGACGCATCCGATGGAAGGCGACCGTCGGTGGGCCGCTGCTGGCCAGTCCTGCTCTGGATGCCGGCAGGGGCCGTGTGTACGTCGGGAGCGAGGACATGCACCTCCACGCTTTCGACTGGAGCGATGGGCGACTGCTCTGGAAGAGCGTAAAACTCCCGGGTGTCAGTTTCCGAGGGTATCATCCGGTGATCGCCCCTGACGGGTCGGTTCTGGTCACGACCACGCCTGCGATCTGTCTGGACTCCTTCGAGCCCATCCTGATGGACATGGTCAAGGAGATCTTCGGCGATTTCGCCAGTTGGCGGCACAAGAAGGACGAGAACGACCGGCTCCGCGCGGCGAACTTCAAGAAGATGGCGGAGTCGGGCGTTTACGATTCGCAACTGGACTACATCCGCAAGCGGCTGACCGCGGAACCCGTCTACCAGACGTTCTTCGTCCTGGACCCGGAAACCGGCCGGCAGAAGTTCGTGACGCCAGTCGTGTACGCCGAGAGCATGAACGGGACCGGCGCCCCTGCGATCGTCACGGCTGACGGCAAGGTCATCGTGAAGTATCAGGCCTTGCTGCGGAGTCGATACGAGCACTACTCGCCATTTCTGAACGTCGGGTATCTCGACACCGCGACCGGGCACATCACGCCGATCATGGACCAGTCGCGAACCTACGGCTGGCACGACAGTCTGCTCCTGGTCCACGACGAACAGAGCCAGCTCTCCGTGGCCGGGCGTGTGCTCATCAACACGCATCAGGACAACGTCAACGCCATGGATCTGGACACGCTCCAGGGATATGGTCAGCCGTTCTGTCGGGGGATGCACGAGCCGCAGGCGGGCGAGGCGGCAGGCATCTGGGCGGCGATTCTGCGAGGGGAGTCTCTCCCGCTCGGCAAGGAATGGCTCGCGCGGGGCACCGCGGTCTATGGGGGCGGGTCCGTGATCGACACCGCGGTTTCGATCGCGGGCGACAGCTTCTACTTCGTTCCGACGCACGAGATCAACGCCGGCGTCGCGGTCGTCGCCTGCAAGATGTCGCCCACCGGCGCCGCAAGCCGAGAATCCAAACCGCCTTCGGCCAAGCTGACCGACGAGGAATGGGCCAAAGTGCAGGAGTTGCCCTGGGATTGGGACACTCTGCAATTCCCACGGCTCAACCACCTGGTCGCTGCCTTGCCGGGGAAAATCTCGGGCACAGTGCAGCAGCCGCTCACAGAAGAAGCGGCCGAACGAGTCGGTCGGATATCAGACGCGGAGCTGAACCGGTTCATCTGGGAAGTCCGCAGGGTGGAGCCGTCCGACGACGCTGGGTACGCCGGACTCAATGCCATGCTTGCATCCGAGGTGCGCGAGCTGATCTCGCAGCGGTGGCAGCCCTTGATTTTCCCGCCGGGCAAGCATCCGAGGGAGGCGTACCGCATTTTCGCCGATCCCGCTGAGACGCTGTTGGCCTTGGCTCTGGCCTATCCGCGCGTTGATTCGGATTTGCAGGCGGGAATTCGGGCTTACATCGAGCAATGGGGGCTCGCGGGCGACCCGCCGGACAAACCATCGGCGGGGGCGGTGCGGTCCTACTACGACATCCAGCCGGAGAAGCTGTTCCGCCTGATGGACGACATCGTCCGCAGCGATGTGGCCCGTCTGTACCCCTCGTGGCTCTGGGCCCACGCGACGGGCGACTGGTCGAACATCGAGCGTAACTGGCCGCGATGGAAGACTCTCGTCGGCCGGTCCGCCAACAAGATGGAAGAGGACTGCCGCAATGGGCACGTCGCAGGCTTGATCGCCTACTGTCGGATGGCGGAGCGCATGAAGGACCAGGACGCCGTCGCCAAGGGCCTGGAGGCGACCCGAATAGCCCTTCGTGAGCGACTGCGCTATGAATTCGCCCACACTCGCGGCGGGCTCATCGCGTCGGCCCCGGTCTCACGGAGCATCTTCGCCCGCTGGCGGCATCTGACGCCGGAGGTCGGTCGGATCCTGGCTCATTACGCCGAGCCGACGCACAGGCGCCTGATGGGCGTATACGTGGACTATCATCGACCCACGTGGTCGCTGGCCTGGGGCGTCGAGACGATGTGGCGGAACGAGTCGCCCTTTGCCCTCCCGACCATGTCGGCCGAGATCTTCGCCGCCAGGGCGTGGATTCTCGATGAACCCGCCGGCCGACTGGCCCGCGTTGTGGACATCCCCTGGTGCCGGGCCGACCTGTTCCACATTCAGAAGCTGGTCGCATGTATCGAGGCGCATGGCTCTGTCTCCTGGCAGAGACCATCGGATTGACCTGATGAAGGGAGGTGATTCAAAGCCCCCTTGTTTTCTCGGACCTAGTGACCGCGACATTGACTCGACGGCCTCTTTTCGGATAGAATAGAAGCACTTCGCCTCCGATGTGCGAGGGTGTTGTGAGTCGTTGATCGGATCGCTGCATGGATCGCCGGGCGAGATGTGCAGCTTCGCGAAAAGGTCGACAATGCGCGTTTCCATCAGTGCGTTCCTGTCCTTGTTTTCTCTGTTCCTGCTCGCCTGTGGCTCTGTCTCTCTCGGCGCCTGGACGGTGGCCATCAACGAACTGATGGCCAGCAACGAGAACGTCGTCGCGGATGAGCAGGGGGACTACGACGACTGGATCGAGCTCCACAACTACGGAGACGATGCCGTCGATGTCGCAGGCTGTCTCTTGAGCGACGATCCGGCCGATCGGACCAAGTGGCGGATTCCCGCGACGGGGGCCGCCGTGACCACGATCCCGGCTCACGGCTACTTGTTCCTCTGGGCCGATGGCGAAACCGACGAAGGACCTCTCCACGCGAATTTCAGGCTCAGCGCGTCGGGCGAATCCGTCGCCCTCTACGATCCCGAGGGCGGTCTGCTGGATCAGGTAACGTTTGGGAGCCAGTCGCCCAACACGTCTTACGCCCGACTTCCCGACGGCAATGGCCCTTGGCAGGTCTGCACCACCCCGACTCCCGGCAGCTCCAATGACGGCGGCCCTGGCGGCGTCATCCTCGCCGAAATCATGTACCATCCGTATCACCGACCCTTCGCGTCCGAGGACACGCGACGAGAGTGGATCGAACTGCTCAATCGCGGCTCTGAGCCCGTCCATCTGGCGGGCTGGAGATTCGCCGACGGCGTCGATTTCGTGTTTCCCGACGTCGCGATCGGCGCCGGCGAGCGTCTTGTGGTCGCGGCCGACACGGATGTCTTCCGATCGCTGCATCCGGACGTGCAGAACGCAGTCGGCGGCTGGACCGGCTGGCTGGGCAATTCCGGCGAGACGCTGACGCTGGTCAACGCCCTCGGCGCGGTCGTCGATTCGATCCGGTACGCGGACGAGGGCGACTGGTCCGTGCGGGAACTGGGACCGCTGGACTTCAGTCAGCGTGGATGGCGATGGTCGGGCGACCATGACGGCGGCGGCAAGTCGCTGGAGCTTGTCAATGCGGTCCTGCCGGGCCGGTTTGGACAGAACTGGGCGGCCAGTCTGACCGATGGCGGGACCCCGGGACGGGCGAATTCCGTCGCATCCGAGGACATCGCTCCTTTGATCCTGAACGTCCGCCATTCGCCTGTGATTCCAGGCCCTGCGGACGCCGTGACGGTGGCGGCGCGCATTCTGGATGAACGGGCCACAGGCGTGACCGCCACGCTGCGGTACCGGCTCGACGCGTCCCGATACACCGACCAGATGCTGTATCCTCGCCACGATCCGGGTTCGTATGCCGGCCTGACGATGTACGACGACGGACTGCACGGCGACGGCGCAGCGGGCGACGGCGTGTTCGGCGCCTCGATTCCGGCGCAGGCGGACGGACAGATCGTGGAGTTCTACGTCGAGGTTCGCGATGCGCAGGGCAACGTTCGTACGTGGCCGGCTCCCAGTCTCGTGGACGGCGCTATCGAGCAGGTGACGAACGCTCTGTACCAGGTGCTTGGATCTTTCGATCCCAAAGCCCCCTGGTCAGCGGGCAGCCAGCCGATCTACCTTCTGATCATGACCGAGGCCGAGCGGGCCCGGCTCGTGGACATCGGCAACGGGACCGGCGGCCCCGGCCCCGAGAACGACAGGGACAGCAACGCCCAGATGAATGGCACCTTCATCAGCGTGGACGGGACCGGCGTCGAGCTGCGATACCGGGTCGGCATCCGCAATCGCGGCAAGGGCAGTCGGGATACCGCCGGGGGAAGATATCGGAACAACTATCGCGTGAACTTCCCCACGGACGCCCGATGGAACGACGTGACCACCATCAACATTAAGAACCGGTTCGGACACGTCGCGGTCCTGGGCAGCGCGGTCTGGCGGATGGCCAATCTGCCGGCCGAGCGGATCACGCCGATCCAGGTCCGCGTCAACGGGGTCAACCTGGCCTTGGCCGACAGCACGATGTTCGGCTCCTACGCGCTCGTGGAGGTGATCGACGACGAGTTCGTGGCCAGGCACTTCCCCAGCGACCGCGAAGGCAACGCGTACCGATGCGCCAACGACGTGGCGGACCTGGGCTTCGAGGGCCCGGACCCGAATGCCTATCGCGCCGGTTACGAGAAGCAGACGAACACCGCGGCCCACGATTACAGCGATCTGATCCAACTGACGTACGTCCTGAACAACACGCCGTCGGACAAGCTTGTCGAAGAGGTTCGCAAGGTCATCCATCTCGAACAATGGCTGCGGTTCCTTGCGGTTGATGCCCTGTGCGGCAATCGCGAAGGCGGCCTGACCACCCCTCGCGGCGACGACTACGCCATGTACCGCGGCATGAACGATCCGCGATTCTGGCTGATCCCGCACGATCTGGACACCCTGTTCGGCCAAGGCGACAACGCGCCGGACATCAATCGCAACGTGCACGTGTACGCCGGGCTTGACGGGCTGCACGAGTTGCTCACGCACCCCGACGTGCTGGCTCTGTATCACGCGCAGTTTGTCGATCTGATCGACACCGTATTTTCGCCGGAGCGGTTCGATCCGCTTGTGGACCACGTGCTGGGCGGATGGGTCCCCGAGGACACCCGCGCTCGCATCAAGCAGTTTGTCGTGCAGCGTAATGCCGCCGTGCTCGCCCAGATTCCGCGGCAGCTTACGGTCGGCAGTTCTCTGCCTGTGGTGAACGGCTATCCGTACACGACAGCCAAGACGTACACGCTGTCGGGCCGGGCCGACGCCACTCGCACGCGGTCGGTCCTGGTCAATGGCGTGCCGGCCTCCTGGTCCGCTCAGTCGGGGACGTGGCAGTCGGCAAGCGGCCTGCGTCTGGCGGAATCCCTTGTACCCGCGGGCTCCCAGTGGAAGTTCCTCGACGACGGCAGCGATCAAGGGACCGCTTGGCGTCTGCCGGAGTTCGATGACGGCGCCTGGCGCAACGGGGCCGCGGAACTGGGCTATGGGGACGGGGATGAAGCCGCTCTCGTCAACAGTGGACCCGCCTCCAATCGGTACATCACCACCTACTTCCGGAAGTCGTTCCTGGTCAGTCGGGCCTGGCAATATCTGTCCCTGCGTCTGCGGCTGCTGCGCGACGACGGCGCGGTCGTCTACCTCAATGGAGTGGAGGTCTGTCGCAGTGGGATGCCGGAGGGGCCGATCGGCTACTTGACGCTCGCCACCGCCAACGTGGCCGGGGTGGACGAGAGCACCTACGTTGAGTACGACGTGCCTGCGGGGCTGCTGCTCGAAGGAAGCAACACACTGGCTGTCGAGGTCCATCAGGTCTCCGCTTCCAGCGTCGATTTGAGCTTCAATCTGTCGCTGGATGGATCCCGCCTGAACGTGGTGGATGCGTCTTTAACGCCGGGGATCAACCGGATTTGGATCGAGGCCTTCGAGGGCGGCAACGGCGCCGGCGGCAAGGTGGAAGAGACCTGGATCGACCTGTGGTACGACAACGGAAGCCTGTCGGAGATTTCGGGCACGCTGGAATCCGACACGGTTCTGCGGGCGTCGCTGGGGCCCTGGCATGTGGTTGATTCGCTGACCGTTCCGGCGGGCGTCACGCTCCAGATTGAGCCGGGCGCGACGCTGTTCTTTCATCCCAATGCGAGTCTCATCGTCCACGGCCGGCTTCTTGCGGAGGGTTCTCTCTATCGTCGGATCACCTTCACGAAGGTCCCCGACCTGACCAGTTGGGCGGGACTTCGGTTCCTGGATTCGCAGCAGGAGAGCCGCCTGGCCTATGTGAACATGGCGTATTGCGACGCCGGATCGTGTGCGGTCCTCGCAGATCACGCCAAGGTCTTGCTGGACCGTATCATCTGGAGCAACCACGCCAAGCAGTACTTGAATTTCGAGGACTCCTCGATCGTCCTGAGGAACTCCATCCTGCCGGACATCAGCGGTACGGAACTGATCCACTTCTGGGGTTTTCCGGCCGATGGATACGCGTTGTTCGAGGGCAACCTCTTCGGCGGCACGACCGGCTACAACGACATCATCGACTTCACCGGCGGCCAGCGTCCCGGACCCATCGCCCGATTCCTGAACAACACGTTCATCGGCGGCAGCGACGACTGCATCGACCTGGACGGCGCCGACGCCCACGTCGAGGGCAATGTCTTCCTGCACATGCGCAGCAGCGGCAACGGAGACAGTCTGTCCCACGCGGTCACCACCGGCACCGAAAACGGCCAATACTCCGAATTGACCGTGGTGCGGAATCTCTTCTACGACGTGGATCACGCCATGCTGTCCAAGGACGGCGGGTTCATCACCGCGGTCAACAACACCGTGGTGAAAGCCAATCGGGCGGCCGTGAACCTGTACGAGGCCCGGTCCGGCCAGTGGCAGGGCAAAGGTTTCTACGGCGACGGCAACATCTTCCACGACGTCGCGCACGTGTTCGCCAATCCCGATTGGGCGGGCCATCCGACGTCAATCACGATGAACAACTCGATCTTCCCGACGGTCGAGGACGACCCGATCGTCTGGGGAGGCGGGGGAAACCTCGAAGGCGTGGATCCGCAGCTGTGGAAGGCTTCGAGCGTCACTTCGCCTTACAGAGACATGCGGCTGCTCGCCAGTTCGCCTGCGGTCGGCGCCGGACCCAACGGCCGGGACATGGGCGGACTCGTGCCGCCCGGGGCCTCGATCGGCGGGGAGCCCTTCCCGGTGACGTGCCGGACCGACGCGACCCTGACGGTGGGGGGGCCGGACCTCTTTGCCTACAAGTATCGGATCAACGACGGGCCCTGGAGCGAAGAGGTCCGCCGGCCGGGAGCGGGGCAGCCGGGCGATCCGATGCCCATGCCCCCGATCGAGCTGACGAATCTCCAGAACGGGCAGCCATACACGGTGTTCGTCCTCGGCAAGGACTCCGCGGGCGTCTGGCAGAACGAGCAGACGCCGACCGCCTCGCGAACCTGGATCGTGGATGCCTCGTTCCGGAAACTCGTGCTCAACGAGGTGCTGGCCATGAACGAGTCGGCGGTCTCGAACGGCGGGACGTTCCCCGACATGATCGAGTTGTACTACGACGGTCCGGCGGCGATCAACCTGTCCGGCATGAGCCTCAGCGACGATCCGTCTGAGCCTGCGAAGTTCGTCTTTCCGTCCGGCGCTTCCATGCGTCCCGGCGAGTACCTCGTCTTGTTCGCAGACAGCAGAACCACAGACTCCGGCTACCATGTCGGTTTTGGTCTCAACGCGGAGGGCGACGGCCTGTATCTGTTCGACAGAACAGGCGAATTGATCGATTTCGTCGAGTTCGGCAGTCAACTGTCCGACCTGTCGATCGGACGTGTCGGCCCTGAGGGTTTGTGGCGTCTGACGACCCCGACGTTCGGCCGGGCCAATCTCCCGCATCCGTTGGGCGATCCTCGCAGGATTCGGATCAACGAGTGGCTGGCCGCGGAGTCCGTTCTATTCGAGTCTGATTTCATCGAACTGTACAATCCGCATCCATTGCCGGTGGACCTCGGTGGTTTCTATCTGACGGATACGCCGGAGACTGAGCCCGATCTGCACCGTCTGACGCCGCTCACTTTCATCGCCGGCGGGGGATATGCGGTCTTTTCCGCCGATGACGGAGACGATCCTGGCCACGTGCGGTTCAAGCTCTCCTCCGATGGCGATATGATCGCCTTGTTCGACGCTGCCTCCAACGAGATCGACAAGGTGATATTCCTCGCCCAGACGACCGACATCTCGCAGGGGCGGATTCCCGACGGAACCAGTCAGTTCGGTTTCTTCCTTCTTCCGACGCCGGGACTGCCGAACTTTGCATTGCCCGAGATCACCGTTGCGACATTCGCCCTCGTCACGGAAGGGGCGGCCAAGCGGGCGATCGTTCCGACCTCGTCCGGTCAGATTCCGGATGAGTGGCGAGTCCTTCCCGGTTTCGACGACTCCGCCTGGCTGAGCGTTTCCGGCCCTCCAGGTGGCGTGGGTTTCGAGCGGAGCACGGGCTATGAACCGTTCATCAGCCTGGATGTCCAGTCGGTCATGTATGGCAAGAATGCGACCTGTTATATCCGTATACCGTTTCAGGTGGGAGGCGATTGGATTGGGACGTTCTCCGAGTTGCGTCTGAGCGTGCGGTACGACGATGGTTTTGTCGCGTATCTTAACGGCCAGGAAGTGGCTCGCGTCAACGCCCCGGATACGCTTCTGTGGAACTCCGCAGCCGCCGGCAGCCACGAGGCGAGTTACTCGGCGTTCGATGAGACGTTCGATCTTTCCGACCGAATCGAGTTGCTCCATGCAGGTCCCAACCTGCTCGCTTTCCAGGCGATGAACAGCTCGGTGTCCAGCAGCGACTTTCTCATTTCCGCGGCCCTCGAAGCCACGAGGGTCGAGGGAACGGGCGGCGACTATCCCTATCTGAATCAACTGCTCCTGCTGGAAGGGCTTCGCGTGACGGAGCTGATGTACAGCGCGCCGCAGGGAGAGCAGCTCGATTACATCGAACTGCAGAACATCATGACCGTGCCGCTCGACCTGAAAGGCGTCCGATTCACGGCCGGCATCGACTTCGTCCTGCCCTCCATGACTCTCGAACCGGGCGGCTGCGTCGTGGTGGCGGGCGATCCGGTCGAGTTTCGCAAGCGATATGGCAACGATATTGCCGTGGTGGGACCCTATGCCGGGCGTCTGAGCAACAGCGGCGAGGACATCGTCCTGAAGTTGCCCTCGCCCTTCGAAGCCGCGATCCTGCGGTTCCGGTATTCCGACCGATGGCATCCGACCACGGACGGCGGCGGCGAGTCCCTGGCGATCAAGGACTCCACCGCCGCAGCCGTGACCTGGAGCGATCCGGAAAGCTGGACGTCGTCTGTGCCCAGTCCGGGTAGGCCATGACGTTCTCCGTCAGTTCTTGGCGTACAGCACGATCTGGTCTTCAGTCTGGGGTCTGACATCCAACGTCGTGCAGGCGTCCAACGCAGCCACGATCGTCTGCGCATCGGACGCTTCGATGGTGTAGATCCGTCCCCCGGCCTGTTCGTGCTCAGCGGCGACCTTGGCCCAGTTGGTGCGATAGGTCTCGTAGATCTTCTGCCTGGAACTCTCCTGAGCGGCCAGCGATTCGATCGCCTCGGGGTTCCAGTACTTGATCAGCAGACCTCGGTCCTTCAGGTGGAAGTCCGCGCTGACAAGCTGATTGTCGATCATGAGGATTCGATTGACGCTTGCGGATTCGATGCCCCTGGCGAGAAGATGCCCTCGGATGATGTCCCGTCCATCCTGCGGCCGGGGCGACGGAGGCGCGTCCTGTGCGCGACGGGGCATCGAACGTGGCCCGCGGGAACCATCGCGAAAAGGCCGCCCGATTCGCACGTCTGCAATGGAGTAGCCGTAGCCGCCGTAGCGTGAAGAGGTTCCGTAACCTGGAACCAGGCCCGAGTTGCGGTAGGTGAAGGCATAGGGCGTGTAGTCGACCCCGCAAGGGACGAGGCCGGAGTTGCGGTAGGTGAAGGCGTAGGGCGTGTAGCGAACGCCGCAACTGTAGCCATAACCCCAGGCTTCGCTGACGCCTGGCGTCAGGGCCAACAACGCCACCACGAGAGAAATCCTTTTCATGTGATATTCCTTTCCTCAGGAAGATGACCGTTCGATCCATCGCGTCATCCCCTCCTCCCAAGTACTCGGTACTTCTCTCTAGCGATCCTCCTTTCGTTGCCTGAGGCAACCGCAAACCACCCGCCTTGACTAAAGATCGCAGTTTTACACGTCTCGGTTTGGGCTATTGGGTATATCGATTCACAGGAGCTCTTTTCTTTAGGCCGTCTCCCGCCAAGGAAATCCAACTCCCCCCAAAAAGACCGTCTGTGCAGACATTCCAAATATGAGGGCCGTCGCAGGGCTCTCTGTCTGTTTTACGTGTGACAGTGGGATGGGTTCAATCGCCGGGAATGCTTCAGCTCCGGCCGAGTTGTCCATCGAGTCGGATCTCCTTGCCCTTTCGGGCTTCGACCTGAACGGCTCTGTCGCCGTAGCGGATCGTGCAGGGCCCGCCATGGTCGCTGCGGACCGTTGCTTCGACGAGTCTCCCGCCGGCCCAGGTCATGTCCACTTCGAAGCCGCCGCGGGCTCGCAGGCCTTTGACGTGGCCGTCGGGCCATTCGCTCGGCAGGGCGGGCAGCAGGTGAATCTCTCCTGCGTGGCTTTGCAGGAGCATCTCCGCGATGCCGGCGGTCCCGCCGAAGTTGCCGTCGATCTGGAAGGGCGGATGCGTGTCGAACAGGTTCGGCAGCGTCGATTTCGCCAGCAGCGCCACGACGTTCTCGTGCGCCTTCTCGGGGTCGCGCAGACGAGCCCAGAAATTGATGATCCAGGCGCGGCTCCAGCCGGTGTGGCCGCCGCCGTGGGCGAGGCGATGCTCCAGGGATTTCCTGGCCGCCGCTGCCAGTTCCGGCGTTCCGGTCACGGAGATCTGCCGGCCCGGGTGCAACGCGAACAGGTGCGAGACGTGCCGGTGTCCCGGCTCGGCCTCCTTGAATTCCTGCGACCATTCGAGAAGCCGCCCGTCGGAGCCGATCTGGGGGCCCAGCAGCCGTTCGCACGCGATGCGAACCCGCGAGACGAAATCGTCCTCGATGCCCAGGACCCTGGCGGTCTCCAGGACGTTCGTGAACAGGTCCCAGATGATTTGCTGATCCATCGCGGGTCCCATGCACAGGGAACCCCGCTGGCCGTCAGGCGTGATGAACGTGTTCTCAGGTGAGTTCACCGGACCGCTGACGAGCTTGCCGGTCTTGGGGTCCTCCACGAGGAAGTCGAGATAGAACTCCGCGGACTCCCAAAGGATGGGGCGAACCCGCTCCAGAAACTTCTTGTCGCCTCCGAAGGCGTAATGCTCCCAAATGTGCTGGCAGAGCCACGCTCCGGCGGCGGGGAACAGTCCCCAGCCGGGCGATTCGCCGGGCGAGGTGAAGCCGAAGGTATTCGTGATCGTGTGCACCGTCCATCCGTCGGCGCCGTAGTGCACCTGCGCGGTCTTTCGGCCGCTGGGGCGCAGCGAATCGATCAGGTCGAACAGCGGCTCATGGCATTCGGAGAGGTTGCAGACCTCGGCCGGCCAGTAGTTCATCTGCACATTGATGTTCGCGTGGTAGTCGCCATTCCAGGGCGTCTGGATCGTGTCGGCCCAGATGCCCTGCAGGTTCGCCGGCAGGTTGCCGGGCCGGGAACTGCCGATCAGCAGATACCGCCCGAACTGAAAGTACAGGACCGCCAGGGCCGGGTCTTTGGCCCCGTCACGCAAGGCCTTGAGTCGCTCATCGGTGGGCGCGTTCATGGCGTCATTGTCTGCACCCAGGCCGAGACTGACGCGTCGGAACAGCCCACGATGATCCGCTACGTGTCTGCTGCGCAGGCTCTGGTAGGATCTCTTCATCGCTTTGGCCAGTTGCGATGCAGTGGTTGCACGAGGATCTTCGCCGCGATAGTCGGGCGGCTGGAGTCTGTAGTCGGTCCCGGCGGCCAGGAACAACGTGACGGAGTCCGCTCCTTCGACGCGAAGGCTGTCGCCGTCGGCGCTCGTCTTTCCGCCTTTGGTCGAAGCCCGCAGGCGGACGACGTATCGGAGACCGCGAGTCCCGTTTCTGCCGTCGTTCATCTGTCCGGTCATGATCAGACCCCCGCTGCCGTCGGCGCTGGTGGCGAATCGTTCCGGGCGTCTCAGGACAGCAGTGAAGCTGATTTGCCTGGGCTTGTCGCAAGTCAACCGCACAACGAGGACCTGGTCGGCGGCGCTGGAAAAGACCTCGCGAGTGAACGCGGCGTCGCCCCGACGGAAGGCGACCGTGGCGACCGCGGTGTCGAGCTCGAGCTGCCGACGGTACTCTGTGGCGCCCTCGAATCCCTCAGAGATGAGGGACAAATCGCCGAGCGTCTGGTAGGAGCCATAGGGGACTTTTGCGCCGTTGCCCGAGCCCGATCCGGGGCCCTTGCAGATCAGCGTCTTGGACGCCAGCTTGTTGGCTTGGGCGTACTGCCCCTCGAAGATCAATCGGCGGATCTCATGCAGGGCCGGCAGCGCCTCGGGGTTGTCGGCGTCGTGGGGACTGCCCGACCACAGGCTCACTTCGTTCAGTTGCAGGCGCTCGTTGGCGATCCCGCCAAAGACCATCGCGCCCAGGCGGCCGTTCCCGACCGGCAGAGCCTGCGTCCATTCCTTGGCGGGTTGGCGATACCAGAGCTTCAGTCTTCCCCAGGCGTCGTCGTCGTTCGCGGTTCCTGTGGTTGTGCAGATCGCAACTATCGCAAGGACGCATCCGATCCATCGCTTTCTTTCGTGGGACTCCATCAGTCTTTCCTTTCAGCACAGGGACGCTCATTTCGAGGGCACGAGAGCATATCTCACGCCGGGTTCCGTCTTGAAGTCAACGATATTCGCAGCAGGCCGGACTGCGGACACGTTGGACGCTTCCGTCCGGATCTCGACAGGCGCAGTCGTGCGGACTGTGCACGTGCCGCCGAGTTGGGATCGGATGGTCGCCGCGGCCAGCCGGCCCTCCTTCCATTCAATGTCCACTTCGAATCCGCCGCGGGCCCGCAGGCCTTTGACCGAGCCGCTCGGCCACGCCTCCGGCAGGGCAGGCAACAGGTCGATGATGTAGCGGCCCTGCCCGTCCCGGCGGTGGCTCTGGAGGAGCATCTCCGTGATGCCGCTGGTGGCGCCGAAGTTGCCGTCGATCTGGAAGGGCGGGTGGGCGTCGAAGAGGTTGGGATAGACGCCGCCGCCTTTGTAGTCGGTCAGGGGCGAGGTGGTCAGGGTCAGCAGGTTCTTGAGCATCAGGTGGGCGTGGTTGCCGTCGAGCAGGCGGGCCCAGAAGTTGATCTTCCACGCGCGGCTCCAGCCGGTGCCGCCGTCGCCTCGGAAGACGAGCGACTGCCTGGCGGCCGCAAACAGTTCCGGCGTCTCCGGCGTGATCTCCCCGCCGGGGAACAGGCCCCACAGATGCGAGACGTGGCGGTGCTCGTTCTTCGGATCGTCCTTGTCCTCCAGCCATTCCTGGAGTTGGCCGTGCCTGCCGATCAGGTTGGGCGCGATCCGCCCCCGCATCTCGTCGAGCCTCTTCGCGAGTTCTTCATCGACGCCCAGCGCGCGGGCGGCCGAAGCGGTGTTGGCGAAGAGGTCGCGAATGATCTGATGGTCCATCGTCGGGCCCATAACCAGTCCCCCTTGCTCAGGGCTATTGCTGGGCCCGCTGATCAGCCAACGCTTGTCGCTTCGCGGGTCCTCGATGAGATACGCGACGAAGAACTCCGCGGCGCCTTTCATCAGGGGGTACGCCCGCTCGGCCAGGAAAGTCCTGTCGCCTGTGTAAAGGTAGTGCCGCCAGAGATGCTGGCACAGCCATGCGCCGCCGGTGGGCCAGATGCCGTGATCGGAGGCATTGATGGGAGCCGCCCCTCGCCAGAGGTCGAAATTGTGGTGCAGGACCCAGCCTGGGGCGTCATAGTGCTTGACCGCGACCGACCGGCCTGTCTGGCTGAGGTCGACCAGGGCATCGAATAGCGGCCGGCCGCACTCGCTCAGGTTGGTCGGCTCGGTGAGCCAGTAGTTCATCTGGGTGTTGATGTTGATCGTGTACTTGCTGTCCCAAGGCGGAGCGACGCTCTCATTCCAGAGCCCTTGCAGGTTCGCGGGCTGGCCGCCTTGACGCGAGCTGGCGATCATCAAGTACCGCCCATACTGGAAGAAGAGGGCCGCCAGGTGCGGGTCCTCTCGCTGGGCGTACTTGAGCACGCGTTGATCGGTCGGCAGATTGCGCTCGGGTGCAGGACCCAGGTCGAGCGACACCCGCCGGAACAACGACTGATGATCCGCCAGATGGGCGTCGAGTATCTGGCGGGGCGTCCGCCTTGCGGCCTTCTTGAGCACATCGGCACACAGTGCCGCGGGATCGGCCGAAAGGTCGTTGTAGCTCTTCACGTTCGTTGCCAGGGCCAGCACCAGCGTTGCGGTGGTGGCGTTCTCCACGAGGATCCGTTTGTCGTCGATCGAGGTCTTTCCGCCGGTAACGATCACGCGGCACCGGCCTTCAAATCGAACCTGACCGGGAATGGTGACAGAGTCGCCGCGAGGTCTGTAGTCGCGCGCCCGGCCGCGAACGGCCAGGGTGTCGCCGTCGAAGGCCTGCGTCCGAACATCCTGATTGGGACTGATCCACGTTGCGGCAAAGCTGATCGCTCCCGGACGGTCGCATCCGATCCGCACGATGATCACCTGATCGGGCCAACTGGCGATCGCCTGGCGGGTGTAGGTGGCGCCGTCGACCCGATAGGTCGTGGTGACGATGGCGGCGTCGAGGTCCAACTCCCGGCGGTAGTTCTCCACTTTCTCGTGGCCCGGGAATGTCAGCCTCAGGTCGCCGAAGGGCTGATAAGGCATCTGACGAAGTGGCACGGACATGAAGTGCTCGCTCGCCAGTTGCTGCGCCTCCTTCTGTTTGCCCTCGAAGAGCAGCTGGCGGATTCTCGGCAGGTACTGAGCCGCGCCCTCGTGGGCATAGTCGCGAGGCCCGCCGCACCAGACGGAATCCTCGTTGAGCTGGTAGCGATCCTCCGCGGTTCCGCCGAAGACCATGGCCCCGATTCTGCCGTTGCCGATCGGCAGAGCCTGCGTCCACTCCGCAGCCGGCGAGTCGTACCACAGCTTGAGCTCCGATTGCGCATGGCCGGCGGTCAGGCACGTCACACACAGGACTTGCACGATCCAATTGCCCATCTCCGAACCTCCACTTGCGGCGTCTATTCCAGAAAGACGCGCCGGTGCTTGACGTCGAACAGGACTTTCTGCGAGACGACCACCTGTTTGGGCGACAGGCCGATCAATCGCAGGGGATTGTAGAAGAACATCTGACCGAGCTCGCTGAGACCCGCCAGGCCCAGCGACGCCAGGTGGTTGGCGCAGTCGAGGATCGTCGCGGATGATCCGGCCATGTATCCGGTCGTGGGGTTGTGGAGCTTGCCGTCGGCCTCCAGGCGGACGCGGGCGCCCATCGACCAGTATTCGCCCGCCGGCAGGCCGGCCAGGGGCGAGGCGTCGCTGACGACGATACAGTGTTCGGGCCCTTTGGCTCGGAGGATCGTCTTGAGGATCGAAGGGGGCAGGTGATGTCCATCGGCGATGATCGTAGCGTCCAGACGGTCGGCGGTCAAGCCCGCCCAGATGGGGTTCTCGTGCCGCGGCAGCAGGGCGGGCACCGCGTTACCCAGATGCGTGAGCGCTTTGGCGCCCACAGCGACCAGCCTCGCCAGGTCCGCTTCATCGGCCATGTGATGGCCGAGCGAGACCGCGATTCCCCGGCTGGTCGCATGGCGGGACAATTCATCGGCCCCTATCTGATCGGCGGCAATCGTCAGGAGCAGGATCTTGCCGTCGGACAGGCGGATCAGTTCGTCGAGATAGGCCGGGTCCGGGTCACGGACCCATCGGGCGTCGTGTGCCCCTCGTGCGCCGTCTTGCCGCGAGATGAAGGGGCCTTCCAAGTGAATGCCGAGCACGCGGCCGCGGAATTCCTCCGCGTCGAGCGTCCTGGCGATCAGGGGCAGATTCCGCTCGTAGACCTCGGCGGGACTGGTGATCAGGGTCGGCAGGAACGCGGTAGCGCCCGCGGCGAGCATGTCTCGGCATGCCTGTGCAAAACTCTCTTCGGTCAGGTCGCCGCCGGAGAAGTCCGCGCCTTTGTAGCCGTTCACCTGGAGATCGATCAGGCCAGGCAGGATGCAGGAAGGGGACATGCCTGACGCTTCGTCGGTTTCGCCTTCTTCCAAGTTGGGAGTCTGTTCCATCGGTCGGTCGCCTTCCCAGTTGCTACTGTCCGCCCGACAGCAGCGACGCCGAGAGCTCGTCGAGGAAGATCGAGCAGTTCGGATGCTGCTGGAGGATCGACGCAGGACACTGAGGCGTCACGGGTCCTTCCAGTGCGTTCTTGACGGCCCGGGCCTTCCTCATATCGGGCACCGTGACCACGAGTTGCCTGCTCTTGAGGATCTGGCGAATGCTCATGGAGATGGCCTGGGAGGGGACGTCCTCGAACCGGGGAAACCAGCCTTCGCCGAGCTGCTGCTTGCGGCACTGCTCGTCGAGTTGCACCGTGAGGTACGCCTCCTCGGTTTCGAAATCGGCCGGGGGATCGTTGAAGGCCAGGTGGCCGTTTTCGCCGATGCCGATGCAGGCGACGTCGATGGGGTTGGCTGCGATCAGGGCGCCCAGTCTGCGGCACTCCTCAACGGAATCCTCCGCATCGCCTCGGACGAAATACACGGCCTTGAGGGGCGTCACGGGATCGACGAACCGTTCTTTCAAGTACTTGCGGAAGCTGGCGGGGTGGTCGGCCCCCAGTCCGATGTACTCGTCCAGGTGGAACATCACCACCTTGAGCCAGTCGATTCCGTGGCTGGCGACGAGCTGTTCGAGCATTTCGAACTGGCTGGCGCCGGTGGCGAGAATGATGTTGGCCTGTCCCTTGCTGCGAATCGCACTGCGGATCGCCTGGGCGGCGCTGTTGGCCGCGGCGGTGCCCGCCTCCTTCTTGTTTCGGTAGATGTACTTGTTCATCGGAGAGCCCATTGAATCGACTATCTGCTATTTACTATTTACTATTGCACCTGCGCCCCTTACAAAGGGCATCATGGCTTTCGGCCAGTGAGAGTCTGAAGGGTAAACGGTGAATCGTCAATAGGAAATCCGAGGGTGCACCATGAGACACGTGCTCGCGTTGGTCGTTCTTCCTCTGGCTGTCATTTGCTCGCGTGACATTGCGGACGCTGCGCAGCCTGCCTCCGTCCTGTCCACGCTGGAGGCTCGTCATCCCCGACTCATGCTCAAAGATGCGGATCTGGCCCGGCTGCGGGCCGTCTATCCGGAAGACCCTGTACTACGGAAGTGCGTGCTCGACACGCTCAAGGACGCCAACGACTGCCTGAATCGGCCTCCCTTGGTCCACCGGCTCGAAGGGCCCCGCCTGCTCAGCGTCAGCCGGGATTGTCTGCGGCGGATCTACTCCCTGGCGATGGTCTATCGCTGGACGGGACAGCAGCGGTACGCCGCCAAGGCCAGGGAGAACCTGTTGGAGGTCTGCAACTTCCCCGACTGGAATCCGTCGCACTTTCTGGACACCGCGGAGATGTCCCACGCGGTGGGCGTCGGGTACGACTGGCTCTTTGACTACCTCGATTCTCAGACCCGCGACCGCATCCGTACCGCTCTGATCGAGAAGGGGCTCAAGCCGGGCCTGGAGATCTACGACAAGAACGGCTGGTGGGCCAAGAGCGAACACAACTGGAACCAGGTCTGCAACGGTGGGATGATCGTCGGAGCCCTGGCGATCGCGGAGACCGACCCGAGCTACGTCGAGCGGATTATCCCGGCCGCGGTCAAGTCGCTGCCGCTTGCGCTCAAGAGTTACGCGCCCGACGGCGCCTGGGGCGAAGGCCCCGGTTACTGGAGCTATGCGACGCACTACACAGCCTACGGCCTGACGGCGCTCGACACCGCCTTGGGCAACACCTTCGGGCTGCTGGAGATCGACGGTCTTTCCAAGGCGGGACTGTTCCCGGTCTACACCGCCGGACCGACGGGCCTGTACCTGAACTTCGCGGACGTGGGGGAACGAAGCTCCCGCCGGCCGATGCCCTGCATGTTCTGGTTGGCCCGTACGTTCCACAATCCGCTGTACGCCTACTCCGAGTACGAGCAGATCGCCCAGCGGTCGGCGAGCGCCGCCCATCTGGTCTGGTACACCGCCAGGCCGCGAACGGCCCGCAAGCAGCTCGACTACTACTTCCGCGGCCAGGTCGAGGTCGTGACCATGCGAAGCGCGTGGGACGATCCCAACGCGCTGTTCGCAGGCATCAAGGCCGGCTACAACCAGGTCAACCATGGACATCTGGATCTTGGCAATTTCGAATTGGACGCGCTGGGCGTTCGCTGGGTCCGCGACCTGGGCTCCGAGAACTACAATCTGCCGGGCTACTGGGAGAGCAAGCGCGGCGGCAAGCGATGGTCGTACTATCGCCTGGGTTCGGCCAGCCACAACGTGATCATGCTCGACGGCCAGCACCAGGATGCGCTGGCGAAGTCCTCCGTCACAAAGGCCGAGATCAATGGCGAACAACCTGTGGCTGTGGTGGAGTTGACCGATGCCTACGACGATTTCGCAGGTTCTGCCCGTCGCGGCCTGGCGATGATCGAGGGCCGGCGGGCCGTGCTCGTCCAGGATGAGCTCGACATCAAGACGCCATGCGATCTGGCCTGGGGGATGACTACAGACGCCGAGATCGAGGTCCAGGGACAGGTCGCGACGCTCAAGCTGAAAGGCGAGAGGCTGACCGTCCGGTTGCTCAGCCCGTCCAATGCGGTTTTCACGGTCGAGTCGGCCGAGCAGGAGCCGCCGCAGCACAAGAACGCCGGGGTCAAGCGGCTCATTGTGAGACTGCCGCAGGCGAGCGGCAGCACGTGTGTGGCGGTGCTTTTGTCGCCGCAGTGGAAGGATGGCAAAATTGTCGAGACGGCTTCGGTCAAGCCGTTGGCGAATTGGTGATCCGTGCCTGTTCAAGAGAGGTATGCTATGCGAAGCATGTGGATGGTCGGGATTGTCGTTGTGCTCTCCTCGTGGTCGGTGCAGGCGGCGGTGGAGGAGCCGCAACTGTGCGTGGGCAACTATCAGAGCGAGGAGCAGGCGAAGGAGCAGCTTGCGCGGTTCGCCGCGACGTACTCGACGCAGGCCGAGTGGCAGCAGCGGGCCCATCGGATTCGCGAGGGGATTCTCCGCGGGGCGGATCTCTTGCCGATGCCCAGGAAGTGCCCCTTGAACCCGATCATCCATAGCCGACGCGAGCACGACGGGTACACGGTCGAGAACGCGGCCTTCGAGAGCCTGCCGGGCGTGTTTGTCACGGGTAACCTGTACCGGCCCACGAAAGGGACGGGGCCGTTTGCCGGGATCCTGTGTCCGCACGGCCACTGGAGCGATCCCAGCGATTACGGTCGCTTCCGACCGGACATGCAGAAACGATGCGCCGCGTTCGCCCGCATGGGGGCGGTGGTTTTCGCATACGACATGGTCGGCTACGGCGACTGGGCCAACGCCGGCTGGAAGCACACCATGCCCGACGTTTTCAAGCTGCAGCTCTGGAACAGCATTCGGGCGGTGGATTTCCTCATGTCGATGAAGGACGTCGATCCCAAGAGGATCGCGGTCACCGGCGCATCCGGCGGCGGGACGCAGAGCTTCATGCTCGCGGCGGTGGATGACCGTGTCGCGGTGTCCGTCCCGGTGGTCATGGTGTCGGCGCACTTTTTCGGCGGGTGCGTCTGCGAGAGCGGCATGCCGGTCCACAAGCACAAGGGCCACGAAACGAGCAATGTGGAGATCGCCGCGGCGGCCGCCCCGCGCCCTGTGATGCTCGTCTCCGACGGCAAGGACTGGACGAAGAACACCCCGAACGTCGAATACCCCTACATTCGAAATGTGTATCGCCTCTTCGACGCCGAGGACAAGGTGGCGTATCTGCACCTGCCGGACGAAGGACACGACTACGGGCGATCCAAACGCATCGGCGTCTACAAGTTCCTCTCGAAGCACCTGGGGTTGTGCCTGGCCGACGTAATCGACGACAGCGGCTCCATCAACGAGGACTTCGTGGTGATCGAGCCGAAGGACAGTCTCCACGTCTTTGACAAGGACCACCCCAGACCGGCCCATGCGGTCAAGGCGGAGGTCTCGGAGTTGCCCTGGCAATAGGCTTTGAAGGACTCACCGTTCCCGGCGCCGGCGGTGGAGTGTGCCCCGCACACCGCGCTGTCATCCTCTGTCCGGGTTCTTGAGGTCCTCGGCTTTCGGGAGGTCCTTGACGGAATTCAGACCGAAGATTTCGAGGAACTTCTTTGTCGTGCCGTAGAGCATGGGGCGGCCGAGAATCTCGGCCCTTCCGGCGATCTTGACCAGGCCTTTGTACATCAGACTGCGGATCACCTCGCCGACCGCGACGCCGCGGATGGCTTCGATGTCGGCCCGGATGATCGGCTGCTTGTACGCGATGATCGCCAGGGTTTCCATCGCGGCGGGGCTGAGCTTGCTGTCGCTGCGGACCTTGACCATCTTCTTGAGCCAGGAGTTGTAGATGGGCTGCGTGAGCATCTGGTAGCCGCCGGCGATCTGCTCGATGCGGAAGGCGTTGTGGTTGGCTTCGTACCTGGCGTTGAGGCTTTCGACGCACTCGCGGACCTGCTTGCCGGTGGTTTCGACGATGCCTGCCAGCTTGCTTTCGGGCAGGGCTTCATCGGTCGCGAACAGGACCGCTTCGATGACGGATTCGATGGTGGGAGAGCCGTCCGAGGCGGGAGTCTGGAGCTCGGAGGTCGGGGCAACCGCGATCTCCGCGGCGTCTGTGGGTTGTTCACCTTCCGCAGGCTTCTGCCCGGCGTCCTGGGGCTGAGCGGCGTCGAGGTTCTCGACCAATGGTCCGTCGGTCTGCGGAGCAGGCTCCTGCTCAGAGCCTTCGATTGGAGGGGACGCTTCCGGTTGTTGTTCAGGCTCTTCGATGGAAACCTCGGACGCTACGTCGATACTCGCTTGCGACGTAGCGGATTGTTCGATGTCTGTCTGATTTCCTTCGTTCGATGTCTCTTTGGTTTCGTCCATCATAACCAAGCTTTGCGTGTAGGGTGTGCCATGCACACCTTCACTCCATGGCAATGGCGTGCATAGCACACCCTGCGATCTCAAACATTCTTCCAGGTAAACGGGTCCGCGTCTTTCCTGCTGACCTTGACGTTCAGTTCGCCTGCGAGCCTCTTCACCTGAGCGGCCACTTTCTTCAGAATGAACCGTTCCGAGACGGTGTGGCTCAGGCAGATGCAGGTCAGTCCGGCCTCCTGGGCCGCCAGGGCCTGATGGTGCTTGAGTTCGCCCGTCAGGTACAGGTCGGCCCCGCCGGCGATGACCCGGTTCAGAATCTCGCCGCAGGTTCCGGCACAGACCGCCGCAGTCTGCACGAGCCGTTTCCGGTCGCCCACGAGCCCGACCGCTTTGGCCCCTGTGCTTCGCTTGACCTGCTCGATGATCCGATCGAGCCGCGCCGGCCTGGCCAGCGGGCCGATTCTACCCAATCCGTACCGGCTTGCATAATCGAAAAGCTTGATTACGTCGAAAGCCGGCACTTCGTAGGGGTGCGCCTTCTTCATGGCCTCGACGACCGCCTGAACCTTCGCCGCCGGGACGATTGTTTCAAATCGATATTCCCGGACCTTTTCGAGCTTGTCCCGGCGGCCGATCGCGGGATTGGCCCCCTCCAGGGGCAGGAAGGTGCCGGTGCCTTCGGCGCTGAATCCGCAGTCGCGGTAGTTGCCGATCCACCCGGCGCCGGCCTCGAAAACCGCGTTGGAGACCTTGGCCAGCGCGTCGATTGGCACGAAGACCACGAGTTTGTACGCCTCCTGGGGCGAGTACTCGACGTAATCGCCCAGCGGCTTGGGGTCCTCGATTCCCAGGATTTCTGCCAGGCCATCGTTGACGCCGCCCTTGACGGCGTCGAGGGCCGTGTGGATGCAGAAGACCGCGATGCCGGAGCGAATCAACTCATATACGGTTTTCGATTTGTCGTCGGTCCGGATGCGTTTGAGGCCATCCCAGATCACCGGGTGGTAGGCCAGGATCAGGTCGGTCTTGAGCGACTTGGCCTCCTCGACCACGGCTTGCGTGATGTCGATCGTCAGCAGGACGTTCCTGATCGGCCGCTCGGGGTCGCCGATGAGCAGCCCGACGTTGTCCCAGGACTGAGCCAGGCCCAAGGGGGCGATCTTCTCGACCACGCCAGCGATGTCCTTCGCCTTCATTGCTGTCTCCCGCATTCGCTCTCGATCGTCTGCACAAACGCTTGTCTCAGTTTTCCAGTGACGGGCCCGACCTTGCCGCTGCCGACCGTGTGCTTTTCCACATTGATGACTGGTATCGCCTCCATGATGATATTGGTCAGGAAAACCTCGTCGGCTTCCAGCAGATCGGAGATGAACAGGTCCTTCTCGACGGTTTCGAGGGGCTGTTCCTGGGCGATCTGGAGGATGGCTTTCCTGGCGATCCCAGGGAGCACAGGCGTCTGGGCCGGCGGCGTGTACAGGACCGAGTTCTTCACGAGAAACACGTTGCTCACGCAGCCTTCGGCCAGGCGGTTGTCCGTCGTGAACCACAGGGCTTCGGTCGCCCGCCTCTGGTGGGCCAGGTTCAAGGCGAGCAGACGCGGATAGTAGCTCGTGGTCTTGTGTCCGCAGGTCGGGTCGGTCTGATTCTGCCGGAATGGGCACAGCACGACCAGGATGCCGGTCTGGTAATAGTCGTCGGGATAGGGGCGGAACGGGGCCGCGGTGATCAGCAGCGTCGCCTTTCGCTGGTCCTGTGATTCCGCCAGGGGGCCGCTGGTCAGGGTCAGTCTCAGTCTCGCGTCCTTCAACTGATTGGCTTCGAGCACATCACCAATGGCCTGCTCGATATACGCCTTGTCGTAGGACAGGGCGATGGACAACGCCGCGGCGCTGAGGAACAGGCGATCCAGATGGTCTTGCAGGCGGAACACGACCCCGTTGCGGCTGCGCATGGTTTCGAAGAGCCCCGCGCCGTACAGCAGGCCGCCGTCGGCGACGGACACGCCGGCCTTGTCGATATCGATCAACCCGTCATTCAGAAAGACTCTGCTGGGCATACTCCGTTCCCACGGCTCTGATTCCCGCTACGAGCGCTCGCGCCTTGACGATCGTTTCTTCCCACTCGGCTTGTGGGTCGGAGTCGGCCACGATGCCGCCTCCGGACTGCGCGAACGCACTGCCGCCGGCGATGATAATCGTTCGGATAGCGATGTTCAAGCAAACGGTCCCGTCCAGCCCGACAAAGCCGATGGCGCCCGTGTACACTCCGCGGGCCGTCGGTTCGAGGTCGTCGATGATTCCCATGGCTCGGATCTTGGGAGCGCCGGTGATCGAACCGCCAGGGAACATGGCTTTGAGGATGTCGCTGAAGGCGACCTCGTCCCGCAATTCTCCCTCGATGGTGGCGACGCCGTGATAGACGGTGGGGTATGCCTCGATGGTCCTGGGCTGGATCACCCGGCGGGTGCCCGGCTTGCAGATCCGGGCCACGTCGTTGCGTTCCAGGTCGATGATCATATTGAGTTCCGCCTGTTCCTTCTCGCTGACGAGCAGGTCGTGGAATCGCTCGGCGTTGATTCTCGATGCCTCCGGATGGGAGCTGTCGAGTCGCGGGCGGGTCCCTTTGATTGGCTTCGTTTGGATCAGGCCGTCGCGGACCGTGACGAACATTTCGGGCGACGCGCTGACGATCTGAAAGCGGCCTGCGTCAACGTACGCCGCGTAGCCGCTGGGATTGAAGCGATTCTGCCAGTGAAACAGCTCCGCCGGGCGGCCCTTGAAGGGGAGTTCGAACCGATGCGAGAAGTTGACCTGGTAGACGTCTCCGTCGCGGATGTGGCTCTTGATCCGCTGTACGGCCTCCAGGTACTGACGGCGCGGCATGTTTCGTCGGATGCCGGCGAGGTCCGCGTCGCCGATGGGGGTGCGGGAGAGCTTCCGGAGCCGGAGGTTCTGGGATCGGTGCAGGCGACGCTCGACGGAGGCGAGTTTGTCCGCAGGCGTCTGTGCGTCGTCGGGCATCGCCAGGGCCACGGCCCAGAAGACGCCGGAGCGATGGTCGTACGCGAGGAACCGGTCGTAGAAGCACAGGCGGATCATGGGCAGATGGAGGTCGTCGACAGCCCTCTTTGGCAGTCGCTCGATGTGTCGGCCCAGTTCGTAGCCGAAATACCCGATCCACCCGCCTGCGAACATGCCGGAGGGCAGGCCCATTCGGTGGGGATCGGAACACCCATCCGCGAGCCTGTACCGGCTCAAGATGCTCTGGAGATGCGGAAATGGGTTCGTTTGTTCAGCGGGGAATTCGAAGATCTCTCGCGGTTCGGCTGCCCAGTAGCTCAATCCGCTGCTGTCGATCACCGCGGGATTTGCGCCCAGGATGGAGGGCGACCGCCGTTTTGCGAACATCTCGCTGATGGCTTGCAGGGGGGCCTGGGCCTGGATCACGCGCCAGTGCAGTCGGCAGGGGATCGATCCGTCGTCAGCCAAGGGGGCTCTCCCTCTCGATGGTGTAGAGCCACCATCTCATCTTACGCTGTGTTTTCGACCTTGCCTGGCGCTCGAAGCACAGCGTCATCTGCGGGCCCTGCTCTGTGGCGATCTTGAACCAGTGCTTGCGGAGGTACATCTCGCCGCTGCCGTGCCGGCAGGGCCCATCCTCTTTCCAGACCTGCAGGACCACCGCCACAGTGTACTCGTCGCCCCTCCAGACGAAGCGGTGCGGCAGGCCCGGCTCGCCCCGGACCATTCCCGCCGTGTCGAACGTCCCGGCCACCGGCTGGATCGGCTCACTGATGAATTCCTCGGCCATTCTCTCGCATCTCCTCGACGATCGCTGCGCCGGAGGACGTGCCGATCCGATCGGCTCCGGCGGTCAGCATGGCGAGCGTCTGCTGTGCGGTCTTGATCCCGCCGGAGGCCTTGACCTTGCAGCGGGGGGCCGCCTGCTTCATGAGCGCCACATCTTCGATGGTCGCCCCGCCGGCAGGGTGAAAGCCTGTGCTGGTCTTGACGAAATCGACGCCTGCCTGGTCGGCGACCTGGCAGGCGAAGATCTTCTGTTCGGGGGTCAGTGCCGCCGATTCGATGATCACCTTGAGCAGGACCGCCGGTCGCATCGTCCGACAGGCCCTGAGCACGGACATCAGTTGGTTCATCAGGTACCGCGAATCGCCCTCGATGACCGCCGCCAGATCGGCGACCATGTCGATCTCATCGGCCCCCGCGTAGATCGCGTCCTGGGCCTGTGCGACCTTGCTCTTGGTCGTGTCGGCCCCCAGCGGAAAACTGATGACCGAGCAGACCGCCACCGCCGTGCCTTGCAGTTTGTCGGCCGCCAAGGACACCCATCGCGGATTCACGCAGACCGAGTGAAACCCATACGTCGAGGCCTCATCGCACAACCGCAGAATCTCCTCCCGCGTGGCCGTGGCCTTCAGAAGCGTGTGGTCGATGCGTCGCGCTACGTCATCTCCGGTCATGGCAGTCCTTTGCGGAACGGCGATTTTCCTTCCCGCGATCATAATACTCGGCCAATAGAGCCTTGCCAAGGTACAGGGGAGTTGGGTATTCGCACTCTGGGAGATTGCTCGCCGTGGCTGTGCATTTGGTCGACGAAAGTGAGAATTTCCTCTTGAATCGTACAGTGCCTGTTGTGCCATTCAATTGTCGTGGGAACCCAGCGAGCGACCTCCGCGAGCATAATGCCAGTCCAGATGCATATTCCGTACGCACAGGACTTGAAGAGTTCTCCGTCATAATTCACTCCGAAGTGGACTGTAACCTCATTTGGAACGCGGTCCGTGGCTATCTGAGGGAGAACCCAGACGGAACTGGTGTGCGTGAACCGGCACAATTCACCGTACGACTCCCGCATTCGCCCTTGGAGGGGATTGAAATGTGAACCTAGGGCTTTGCACATAACAGAATGACCGGGTGGTCGCTTTCCTCCATCCAACCACGCGTCCGACTCGTCGGGATGCTCAGTCAGGTAATGGAAAGCGATCCAATTCTCATATACGTTGCGAAGGAGGCTCACAGACTGCGTATAGTACCCTCGCAGGGCTATGTCGGTAGCACACTTCAGAGTGGCGAAATTGGCACTTAGCAGCCCCATCTTGGCCAAATCTGCATCTGTGCGTGGAAGGTTCCCTGCCACTGAGAATCCATCTCCCAACAACCCTATCGCGTTCTGCAACAACTGCACGATTTCCGATGCGTTCTCTCGCGTGGAATCTACAACTGCTTTTGCCTCAAGTTCGAAATCTTCCCAAGTGTCCATGTCTTCTCGCTACCATGGGTCTACTGATGAGCACAACTTCTTGCCTCCAACATTATGGTATCCACCGCTCGGAGTACCAACCTCTAAACAAACCAGAGATATTGTCAAATGTTGTGGATGAGATTTCTGGCTGACGCCTTCTCTGTCGGTCTTGGATGAACACAGAAGGACGTCCGTTCAAGCGGCGATCTCCTTGATTCCGTCCACGAACTTCACGCCC